>WFLX010274208.1_pt1 | contig 32822 bp, 35 predicted proteins | sample 4967041 | NCBI WGS metagenome assembly WFLX01 (sample SAMN12857096, study PRJNA449069) | gut metagenome | isolation source: stool from male and female vole | host: Microtus ochrogaster | place: USA:Florida | collected 2017
CTTTCCGAATTTCTTTTCACGGAAAATATCCTTGATTTCCTGAAAACCGGTATTCGCCATTATTTTTTCTCCTCGTGATACTCTTTTTCAGTATTTACGCTCCAGATATTAGACTTGTCCTTTCTTCCAGACTTGATATTCTTTACTGTTTCAAAAGATGTAACCATTGAGTGGTCGATATTATTGTAACGGTGCTGACCGTTTCTGCCGACACAGTAGAGATTTTCAATAGTGTCAAGATAACTGATAAGGTCGTCCATCTCGTCGTAAGTATCGAAATACGCAGGATAAGCTTTTTTTACCTTTTCCATATGTGTATCAATAACTTCATCAGGACTGTTAATAAGTCCGAGCTTGACCATTTCCTTTACACAAAAATTAGAGAACTGTGCTTCTGTCATATTCCAGAACTTGTCGCCCTCGTTAACGAAGTATTCAAGACCAATCCAAACAGTATTTTTCAAATCCTTTACCATATAAGGTGACCAGTTGTTGTAAATCTGAAATCTTCCCATTTTAACACGTCTGTCCTGAACGTAAACCCAACAGTCCGGAACGATATTTCCGACTGTTTTCATTTCAGTAAGATTTTTAAGATTGAGTTTCGGAATAAGAACACCGAGTGTCATATAGTCACGGTAAGGCAGTCCGGAAGCAATTCTTGCAGGTTCTGCGGGAACGTCGTTCATGCCAGCAACTAAATCCTTTACAGGCATTGAAGAAATGATGTAATCGCCGTCAAGCTGAATTTCTTCGCCGTCCTTGATATAGGTTACACCTGTAAGAAGATTATCGGAATTTTTGTGAATTTTCTTAACTCCTGCGTTCATGATAATTGTACCGCCGAGTTTCTTGATTTCGTCAGCAGTAACTTCCCAGAGCTGTCCAGGACCAAGCTTAGGATACTTGAATTCTTCGATAAGTGAAGTATTTACCTTACGGTTCTTTACCTTGAAAAGCTTTCCGAAAAAGTCCTTTATGATACCGACAATTGAAAGACCCTTTGTACGCTGAGCACCCCATGAAGCGTCGATTTCACTCGGGTGTCTGCCCCACAGATTTTCTGTATAATACTCGAAAAACATTGAATAAAGTTCTTTACCAAAACAGTTGATATAGAAGTTTTCAAGATTGTTTTCGGGACGCTTGTGAAGTACAGCGGAAAGATAGCTGAAACCTACCTTCATAGTAGTCAGAAATCCGAAATTCTTGATAGTTTCGGGTTTTAGTGAAACCGGATAGTCATAGAACTTTGAGTTAAACAGAATACGTGAAACCCTGCGTCTTGTAAGCATTACACGGTCTGACTTTTCGGGATTCGGACCACCCTTTTTCACACGGGTTTTTCTCTTAAGAAGAATATCGTCATAAGACGGTGTTCCCTGCATGGGAAGCATATTGCTCCACCACTCATTTACTTCGGGAATTTTGGAGAAAAAGCGGTGACCACCCATATCCATACGGTTTCCCTTGTAATTAACGGTTTTTGAGATACCGCCGATAGCGTTTGTTTCCTCAAGAACAGTTACCTCATATTCTCCGGACTTGTCCTTAAGAAGTTCATAGGCTGCTGTAAGACCCGCAGGTCCTGCACCGATAATAATAACTTTTTTCATAGTACATTTCCTTTCGTAGCATTTACTGCCAGAATATAATTAAGTTTTCCGCAATATCATAGAGATTGGGACAATGTCTGCCAAGATTTCCGTTTGAACGTTCCATAGCAACAAGCCAGCCAAAACAGAAAGTAGACAGTTCCGCAATACCTGCGATAATATAGCGGTACTTGTTTTTTGATGGTTTTACCGTACTTCTCAGAACAGCAACTACTGCTATTATTGTAAGAAGCGGCATTATATCAACGATATAACGCATTATTATTCCGCCCAGACAGAAGTCCTGCCAGCCAATAAACAGCGGAACAAAACAGCATACAGCAAAAACTGCATTTCTCTGAAATTTCGTAACGCCATAGGCAAAACGATTTCCTTTTCTCTGAATCACAACGGGAATCATGAGCATTCCCATTAATATCAGCGGAAAAGTCAAAGCACCTATTCCGTCACCCATATAGGTATACGCACCATAGTTATTGATGCTGAAGAACATTGGTTCAAAGAACGGGAAAGAGGCTCTTTTATTGAGAAGCGGTAAAATGTAGTGATACACCATTCCGAAGAAACCGGCAAAAGATATACGGTTTGCGTGGATATCACTTACAGTAAGCTGATAAGACGCACCGAAGTCAAACGGTGAGCCAAAACGTGCCATATTGTACCACATAACCATACAACCACCGATTACAAGCGGAACAACAAAGCAACACGCCTGTGTGATTCTGTATGATAATTTTTCTTTTTTGTTGAGAAGAATCCCCATAAAGAACGGGATAAGAATAGCAGAACCGAGAGCAAGTCCGGGACGTGAAGCAACACAGAGTGCCAGAAAAGTTCCGCCGAGTGCAAGAGCGACAAATTTCGGAATACGTTTTTTCATACTGCACGCTTTCATACCGAGCCATATACTCAGGAACAGAAAACAAAGTCCCGATGAAATAGGCAGACAGTACATATCCGCCCAGTTGAGCAGATAGAATATTTCCAGACAGCACATTCCTGCCGGCATTGCACCTAAAAGCAGAATCATATTAGGTCTTGGTGCAAGAAGTTTTACAGCGGAAAGAAGTGCCTGACAGAAGAAGAACACAGCTAAAAATACAAAAAACGCATTTGCCATGGGCAACGTCGGAAGTTTTCCAGTAATCCAGTAGTAAGGGAAATAGAATGTCAGAACCGGAGCAGCTCCGAAATAGCAGTAATAACGTCCGTTATAATACGCATAGTCCCACATATAGAATAGACCTGATTCAACACGCTGTGAGGATTCATAGACATTTTCAATGTCTGCAAGTCCGGGGTCTGCCTCGATATCAAGATAAACCTGATGTTTCTTGAATGCGTCAAAAGTAAGCGTATAAGGACTGCTCATCAGAGTTGAAGCATCACCCGTGTATTCAATAGGTTCCTGTTCAGGCTGAAAAAATGCAACTGTACTCAGTGTACAGATAACCGCCATAATTTCAGCAATGATGATGTGTGAACGTTTTCTGAAACTGAATGTTATTTTATGCAGTCTGAACTCCTTTATTGCCACAACGAACAAAGCAACAGCAAACAGTATAAAATATCTCAGCATTGAAAAACCAAAAGGCAAAGCTCCTACCGCACGTATGCTGTTTATTGTAACGGGGTTTGAAATATCGCTCAGTGACATTTTCAGTGAAACGATACTGCCGTAAGGACGGAAAGAAAAATCAAGTCCCTCGTTGTATGCTCTTATGTACTTTGACTGTACTGTTACATACGACTGACTGAAATTACCGTCTTTCATAGCAAGAGATACGGAAAACGGCAGACTGTTTTTGTCCTGCACCTGATTTATATCAATAATCAGTGCATTAGTACCATCAGGGACATTCGTAAGCTCAACCGCTGCATTTCCGCTTATATTAATTTCAGCGTCAATAATTTCCGCATTGTTTTCAACAGTAATATCGTTGTTTGTAAATGTAAAATCAACAGACGAACTTGTAAAACTTTTTGCGTTGAATACCGCAACCTCAGCCACAAAAATAACCATCGCACAGACAGCCGATTTTTTCAGAAATTTCCCGACTGCTTCCTTTTTAATGATATATGGAGCAGAAACCGCTAAAAAAGGCAGTACGGCAGTTATGAACAATACAAAAATATTTATGTGATTTCCGNNANNGAACATAAGATATTCTGAAAATNTTGTNATAAGCAGGAATGAANCAGTACTTCTGCTATAAACAGAATAAGAGTATGCCGTCGGAATATTTTTTCTTCAGACGATTGTGAAGAATTTTTTTTCCTGCTTTTATCCGGTAAATTCTCTCTTGTATCAACCACAAAGGAAAAGCCGAAACACACCGCAGGAATAATAATTGCAAGAAATATGTTTAACATCAAACCCTCCATTTTTCATTATTAATTATTAATTTACGAATCCGGACTAACATTCTGAACATTCACAATAAAATTATATCACAATTTCACCGTAAAGTCAAGTAATAAAAAAGTCATGCTCCGAATTAATTATTAGACGTATGAAATACCAGTTTTTTTCACAAAAAAAGAAAAAAGACGGCATTTTTTTAATACCGTCTCTGATATTACAGACATCTGTGACATGGCATTCTGAATACTCTTGAAGAACTTATCTGCGGGGGCAGACTGTTTGTCATTATGCCATTATAGACAATTCCTACCCTGTCGTTCACACGAATCCTGCAAACACATGATGTATGAACAATAACGTCCTGTTCGGTTTCATTGTCACGAACAAGCAGACCGTCTTTGTTTACTTCAAGAACAGTGGCACGCATAAACATAAATTATCACCTCAGAAATATATTATGCGTTTATTTTACTTTGTGTGCGGAATAATTTGACAAAGAAAATAAAATGTGCTATAATAACGCAGATTAACAGTAAAGGAGAGTAAAATAATACTATGAGTAAAATATATATTGTTGAAGATGACAGGTCAATCCGTACAGAACTTGCAGAACTGCTGAAAAATGCCGGATATGAAACGGAATGTCTTACGGATTTTTCCGACTCAAAACGTCATATACTTGAATCTGAATCAGACCTTATTCTGCTTGACATAAATCTGCCGTCCGTAAATGGTGAGACGCTCCTCAAGGAAATACGCCATGAAACAGATACACCTGTTATCATGGTGACAAGCAGAACGTCCGAAACAGACGAAGTACTTTCCATGAGCTACGGTGCGGACGACTATATCACAAAGCCGTATAATCCGACTATTCTGCTTCTGAGAATTTCGGCAGTCCTTAAACGTTCGTCAAAGGAAAATATCAGGACTTCATACAGAAATTTACAGGTAAACACGGCAAAAGGCAGTCTTTCTGACGGCACTGACGAGCTTGTCCNTNCAAAAAACGAAATGATTANTTTTNAGCTTCTGCTTGACCGTCAGGGGCAGATAGTCTCCCGTGACGACCTTATGACTACTCTGTGGGACAACGAAGAATATATAAACGATAATGCACTTACGGTAAATATAAGCCGTCTGCGGTCGAAACTCTCGGATTTCGGCTGTGAAAATGCCATAGAAACACGCAAGAAACAGGGGTATATATTAATATGAAATTCGGAAAATTTTTGGCAGACAAGCTTATTTCCATAGTTATAACAATAGTTACATGGCTGATAATATGGGATTTTCTTTCGGCATTCCACATAAAAGCCGGACAGATACTGATAATAGGAATAATATATTTTTTTGCCGATATCAGTAAAATATTATGGGAATATTTCAGCAGAAACAAATTTTATACCGACCTTGTTTTTAATTCCGAAAACCTTGAAAAGAAATATCTTCTTTCGGCAATGACCGAATCCCCTGATTTCTATGAAGGACGGATTTTTCATGAAATTCTGTGTGAAACAAATAAGTCAATGTGCGACAATGTGGCTGAATACCGCAGGCGTTCAACCGAATTTCAGGAATATATTGAGCTTTGGGTACATGAAGTAAAACTACCTGTAGCAAGTCTGTTGCTGATGTGTCACAATAATCCTGAAACAAACGAGAAATATTCTGAACAGCTTCGTCGTATTGATGACTGCATTGAAAACGTCATGTATTACGTCCGTAGCGAAAACGCAGAAAAAGACTATCTGATAAAAAAAGTCTCACTGAAAAGAGCGTTTGCGAATATCGCTATAAGAAACCGTGNAGAACTACAGCAGAGAAATGTTATTCTGAANACGGAAAATCTCGATATTACCGTAATGACTGACAGCAAGTGGCTNGAATATATNATGGGACAGGTTATCGGCAACAGCATGAAGTACTTTTCCGCAGACCGTGAACCCGAAATTAATATATATGCCGTCGAAACTGAGGATAATGTGACACTTCATATGCGTGACAACGGTATAGGAATACCTTTATCAGATTTGCCGTATATCTTCGAAAAAACCTACACAGGCAAAAACGGTCGCACCCATGCCAAATCAACCGGAATGGGTCTGTACATTATAAAAAAACTCTGTGAAAGTCTCGGACATGATGTAAAAGCCGAATCCGTACAGAACGAATCTACAGATATATCTATTATTTTTGGCAAGAATAATTTCATACAAATTGAATAACATTACAAAATTGTAATGTTGTGTAATATTAAACGCAGGACAGACATGAAAATTTGCTGTATAATAAAATCATCAAAGACAAGGAGGCTGAAAAATGGAATTATTAAAAATACAGCAAATCGAAAAATACTATGGCAGTAAGTCAAGTCTTACAAAGGCTATCAACGACATTTCCTTTACAGTGAACAAAGGTGAGTTTGTAGCGATAATGGGAGCGTCAGGCAGTGGCAAGACCACCCTGCTCAACTGTATTTCAACTATTGACAGAGTGACAGCAGGTCACATATATCTCGAAAACATCGACATCACAACCCTAAAGGGCAAACATCTCAATCAGTTCAGACGTGAAAAACTCGGCTTTATCTTTCAGGACTTCAATCTGCTTGACACCCTCACGGCTTACGAAAATATAGCCCTTGCACTTTCAATACAGAAAGTAAGTCCGGCTGAAATTGACAAGGCTGTGAAAAACGTTGCTCGTCAACTTGATATTACAGGAGTTTTATATAAATATCCGTATCAGATGTCGGGCGGACAGAAACAGCGAATTGCGTCGGCAAGAGCAATTGTCACCAATCCGAAATTAATCCTTGCAGACGAACCTACAGGAGCATTGGACTCAAAGTCTGCTAAAATGCTTCTGGAGCGTTTCAACTACCTCAACAGCGAACACGATGCAACTATTATGATGGTAACACATGACAGTTTTACCGCAAGTTATGCGTCCCGTGTTCTTTTCATAAAGGACGGAAAACTGTTCCACGAAATATGCAGGGGAAATGACAACCGCAAGCAGTTTTTTGACAAGATAATAGATGTTGTCACACTTCTGGGAGGTGACGTAAACGATGCTCTTTAAACTCTCGGTCAGCAATATCCGTAAAAGTTTCCGTGACTACGCTATATATTTTTTTACACTGATAATAGGCGTTGCGGTGTTCTATGNANTCAACGCTGNNGGCGAACAGANAGCTTTTTNGAAAGNTTCANAGAATACAAATACANTANTCGAACTTCTTAAACAAATGCTGAATGGTATAAGCGTATTTGTGTCGGTAATTCTTGGACTGCTTATTGTATACGCAAGCCGTTTTCTTATGAAACGCCGAAACAAAGAGTTTGCCCTGTATCTCATTCTCGGAATGGGTAAGCGTAAGATTTCCGCAATTCTGCTCATAGAGACTATTATTATCGGACTTGGTTCACTCGGCGTTGGTCTGCTTATAGGAATAGGATTGTCACAGCTTATGAGTACGCTTGTTGCAAACCTGTTTGAAGCCGACATGACTGAATATACTTTCATGGTGTCAAGTGAGGCAATTATAAAGACTGCTATATATTTTGGTATTATGTACTTTGTTGTAATGATTTTCAACAGTTTCATGATAAGCAAGTGTAAGCTGATAAACCTGTTACAGTCCGGCAAGAAGTCAGAAAAACTCAAACTCAAGAATCCAATACTTTGTGTAATCATATTTATAATTTCTGCTTGTGCGTTGGGATATGCGTACTATGTGGCAGGTTGGAAAACCAATGAAATGAGTACGGAAAAACTTCTTAAACTGATAGCTACAGGTGCAGTATCAACACTTCTTATATTCTGGTCTGTATCGGGTATGATGTTAAGGGTTGTAATGTCAATGAAAAAGACCTATTACAAAGGTCTTAACAGTTTCACATTCCGACAGATAAGCAGTAAAGTCAACACAACAGTAGCATCAATGACAGTTATATGTCTTATGCTTTTCGTGACTATATGTACATTATCATCAGCATTTTCAATAAGAAACTCAATGAATGCCAACCTCAAAGAAATGTGTCCAGCTGATTATGAATTGTGCTATTCTGAATACAATAGTCAGACATATCAGAACAAGCACGTAGACATTTTAGAAAAAGCTCATGAATATGGATACAATTTTGAAGAAGATTTAAGTGAGTATGTACACTTCCACGATTACGGCGACGATAACTTTACTTTTGCTGACTCTCTTGGCAGTCACCTTGACGAAATGAAACAGCAGTACAGATATCTTGACTATGAAACACTTGAAAATATTGTCAGATTAAGCGACTATAATGCACTTATGCGACTTTATGGCAGAAAAGAAATCACACTCAATGAAAATGAATTTGTTTTAATGTGCGATTACAAGAGCATGAAAACAATAAGAGATAAAACTTTGAAAACAGACAAGGAAATAAATATTTTCGGACATACTCTCACATCAAAGTATGACGAATGTCAGGACGGCTTTATAGATATTTCGTCACAGCATATAAATGCAGGATTTTATGTTGTCCCCGACAGCGTTGTTGACGAAAGCTACGCAAAGAAAGATTATCTTATAGGCAATTACAACGCCGGAACAAAAGAAGAAAAACAAGTCATTGAAGATAAAATCCACAACAAATACAGAGATTTCTTCAAGGACTATACATCAGATGTCAATGACAGAAATGTAGGTTATAGTTATTTCATGAATACAAAAATTGACATTGCAGAAGCTACTATCGGTCTTGGTGCAATGGTTACATTTATAGGTCTGTATATCGGACTTATCTTCCTTATTTCATGTGCTGCAATACTCGCTCTTAAACAACTCTCCGAGAGCGTTGACAGCATTTCAAGATATGAGATGTTACGCAAAATAGGTGCAGAAGAAAGTGACATATCAAAGTCTCTTTTCAGACAGACAGGTATATTTTTCCTNCTTNCGCTTCTTCTCGCCTGCGTACATTNNGTGTTCGGTANGAAGTTTTCAACATATATACTTGAAGTTTTCGGTACAGAAAAACTTGCCGAATCAATAGGTTTTACATCAATTATGATACTGCTGATTTACGGCGGTTACTTCCTGATAACGTATCTTTGTAGTAAGTCGATTATCAGAAGTCACAAATAAGAAAACTTTCCCTGTACATAAGTGCAGGGAATTTTTTCTTGATAAAAACAAGGAAATATGTTAAAATAATACTATCAATATTTCAGGAGGAATTTTAATGGATAATAAAAAAACTGAAAAGAAACGTACAAGACATACCGGAGGAAAGGTCTATTACAAGGCGATTGCCTGTCAAGCAACTATTTTAGAGTGTGAAAAAATTACAAACTACTGTCTTAAAAATAATATTTCAAAAAGTCGTTTCATGGCTGCTGCGGCTATGTACTGTATTGACAACAATATAGATGTAGAAAAAATATATAATTCTGATTCCGGTGAAAATTATGATTAGCATTTATAAAAACTGCCGGCTGTGTCCAAGAAAGTGCGGTGTGAACAGGTACATAAATCACGGTTTCTGCGGAACAGGAACAGAAATTCTTGCTGCAAAAGCCTCACTGCACCAGTGGGAAGAACCCTGTATATCCTACAGAAACGGTGCAGGGACTGTATTTTTTTCGGGCTGTAACCTGCACTGCTGTTTTTGTCAGAACAACAAGATAAGCAACGAGCTTTTCGGTAAAAAATTAAACACCGCTGAACTTTCGGACGTATTTCTGTCATTACAGGACAAAGGTGCGGATAATATAGAACTTGTCACGCCGACGCACTTCGTTCCGGACATAATAAACGCCCTTGACCGTGTTAAACACAGACTTGAAATTCCCGTAATATACAACTCCGGCGGTTACGAACTCATCGAAACAATAGAACTTCTAAACGGATATATTGACATTTATATGCCTGATATAAAGTATTTTTCACCGGAAGTTTCCGCACGCTATTCCAATGCACCGGACTATTTTGAATATGCGTCATCTGCCGTGCTGTCCATGATTTCACAGGCAGGAAAACCCGTCTACAACGAACACGGCGGACTTATTAAAGGTGTTCTTATACGTCATATGGTTCTGCCGTCGTTGCGACACGATTCCATGAAAATAATTGACTGGATTGCCGAAAACATTCCGGCTGACTCCGCACTTGTAAGCATAATGAACCAGTATACGCCGTTTGACTTCATAGACGAAAAATTCAGTGAAATAAAACGCCGTGTCACTAAAATGGAATATAACAGCGTAGTCAGACACGCCGTAAGTCTCGGCATAAACGGATTCACACAGCAGGCTTCATCTTCTTCAGAAAAATACGTACCGGATTTTGACCTTGCCGGACTGTAATATCTTTAATATAAATCACATAGTATTATATATAAAGTTCATAAATAAACGGAGATTCAGAATGAAAAAAATAATAAGTGTACTTTTTGGCGGAATTACGGCGATTTCACTCATATACGGAAATTCCTGCAACATTTCAGCTACGGACAGACTTTCCGCAACAATAGAATTTTACGACGGCAGGGCAGAAGTTGAAATAAATGAAGAAATGTTCCACCAGAACTCAAACGGCTATCACAGGGATATTGCACTTCTTGCCTCTGCCCTGAGCAGTGCCAGCTATAACAGCGACAAGGAAAACGGTTACTATATAAACCGTGCATATGAAAATCTTGGCTTTGACATTGATAACGATGTCACGCTTTTCAGTTATGAAGGTGCAGAAAACAATGCTTCATATGATACTGACTTAATAGATATTTATGGCGATTCACTGGCTTTTTCAATCGCAACAAGAGAACTCGGTGACACACGTCTGCTTGTTGTCGCACTGCGTGGAACTAATCTTAACAATACAAGTGATATTCTGAGTGATATTTCAATATTCGGCTCATCGTTCTGCAAAGACGATTCCCCTACCGGATTTCTGAATTTTTTCAGAAAGGTTTCAATCGGTTTAAGCCTTTATATCGACGAACACCCTGAAATTACCGAATCTGCTGAAAACGGCAGTCTGAAAATTTTAATAACTGGTCACAGTCTCGGCGGTGCGGGGACTAATCTTCTCGGTGCTTATTTCAATACGCATGATGAAAACATTTACAACGGTTTTGTCGGAAATGAAGCTGTAAACACCATGTTCAGCGAAAAACTCGACATTCCGCAGAATGATATTTTTGTGTACAGTTTTGCTTGTCCCAACGTCTACTACGGCGACCCGACTGTTGCCGACTGTGACAATATTATTAATGTCGTAAACGAAAGCGACATTATTCCGCAAATTCCCGGCGGTCAGAAGTTCGGACAGTTCGTATACTTCGATACCAACGAGGAAAACGGTCTTTCTGCACATTACGGTCATAAATATGTCAATGCAACAGATACGGACATTCCCGACGGTGTAAGGTACTATGGCGGTGCTGTTGATATCAGCCTTACAGAAGAAATGCTTTATCAGGATTCCGACGAATATCACAGCGATATTGCAGAAATTGCCGCTGCACTAAGTTCCTCATCATACAACGGCAGGCGTGAAACAGGTTACTACATAAATTCGGCTTACAGACAGCTCGGCTTTACTTCCGAAAACATCGAAATATACAACTATCTTTTCAACGACCGCTATTCATTTTCGATTGCTTCACAGAAAATCGGACAAACAGCATTACTTGCCGTCACTTTAAAGGGAAACAGCGGAAAAAGTGATTTCTACGACGAAATAAAAAACGGATTTGTCCAGCCTTTCCGAAACGGAATTACAAACGAAAACTATTATAATTTTTACGTTGAGGTAAGGGACACGCTTTATGAATATCTTGAAAATCACAAGGAAATTGCCGATTACGCCGAAAACGGAAAACTAAAAGTACTCATCAGCGGTCACAGTATAGGCGGTGCAGGTGCTTCACTTCTCGGTGCTGAACTCAATAGTACAGATTCTCTTTTAAAAATCCCGAAAAATGATATTTTTGTGTATACATTTGGCTGTCCGAACGTATACGGCACACTTCCGGACGTTGAATGTCCGAATATAATAAATATTGTAAATGAAAGCGATTTTGTAACTTTAATGCCATTCGGTGCAAAAGACGGAAAAACAGTGGCGTTTGATACGGAAAATTTCGGAACGAAATGTTATGAACCTAAAATATACGTTGAAAATCTATCCGGCGTGACGAATAATTACATCACATACAGACAGATAACCTTAAATAATCCCTATGCGGATTTTGAAGTTTCAGAGGCGGACAGACCAGTTGACAAAGACAGTCTGAAAACTTTGTCAGACGACGAACACACCTATATTTTTCTTCCGTCCGGTGACTATAAAATAAATTTTTCCGGCAGTACAGACGAATTTCTTGAACTTACTGCAAAAGACCAGAAAGGCTTTGAAAAATCATACAGTAACGTGTACCTTAAAAACGGAAAAAACATTGAATACAATATTGAAAGTAATAATATGTACGTCGTTGACGAAAACGGCAAGCCTGTTTTTGAAGTTCAGACGGATGGCACTGAAACAGAATACAAGGACGAAACAGATTTAAAAACAGAAACTCTTGTTATTGCGGGAGTGTGTGCGTTGCTTGTATCGTCATCATCTGCTTTACTTATTTTCAGAAAAAGAAAAAACGAAAAAAAGGGAGACTGACATCTCCCTCTTTTTTTATACAGTCGCACCTTTTAAGAAAAGTATCTTATCGTCTTTCAGTTCAACCCTTATGGTTTCACCCCTTCTGATTTCTGATTTTACAATCATTCCTGCAAGTTCATTTTCAACAAGTTCAGTAACACGCCTTTTTATCGGTCTTGCACCATATTTGTCTGTTTCCTTGGCGTCTGCAACTGTTTCTATGACTTTCGGTGAATAGTTTAATTCAATTCCCAGACTTTTCGCACGCAGTCTCAGATTTTCAAGTGTCATACGACTTATTTTCAGCAAATCCTCTCTTGCAAGAGAACGGAAAACAACAAGTTCATCGATTCTGTTTATAAACTCCGGTGTAAAATGTTCCCTGAGCTTTGTAAGGACATATTCTTCACCTGCCAGCTCCTCATTTTCCGTGAATCCTACCATTGACCTACGACACAGTTTATCAGCACCAACATTTGAAGTCATAATTATAATGCAGTTTCTGAAACTTACTCTCCGCATAGTTGAATCCGTAAGAATACCGTCATCAAGTATCTGAAGAAGAACGTTTAAAACTTCTATGTCAGCTTTTTCAATTTCATCAAATAAAAGCAGTGAGTATGGATTACGGCGTACTCTTTCGCAAAGATTATTAGGGTGTTCGTCATATCCTGCATATCCGGGAGGAGCGCCTATAAGTTTTGAAACAGAGTGTTTCTCCATATATTCAGACATATCAATTCTTATGAGATTATTTCCCGAACTGAACATACAGTCAGCAAGAGCCTTTGCAAGTTCGGTTTTTCCGACACCGGTAGGTCCTGCAAACAGAAATGACGCTGTAGGACGGTTTCCGTCACGCAGTCCGGACTTTGCACGGCATATAGCGTTTGTAATTCTGTTTACTGCATATTCGTGTCCTATAACTCTTTCAGAAAGTCTGATTTTAAGGAAATTCAGTTCCTGTGCGTCCCTCACGGTTATTTTATCAAGAGGTATTCCGGTTTTCATAGAAATAACGGATATAATGTCCTCTTTCAGCACACGGGGACGTGCGTTTCCGTTGATTATTTTTCTTATTCCGCTTAACCTGCACTTTGCCGTGTTCATATTTATATATTCGGTATCCTTTGTCAGCACGCCCGTACTGTACCTGATTTTAGCACAGGCACAAGCTTCATCAAGTACATCAATAGCTTTATCCGGCAAAAAACGTTCAGATATATAGCGTACCGACATATTGACCGACAGTGAAATTATTTCCTCACTTATCTCAACGCCGTGAAAAGTCTCATAATTATTTTTAAGACCGCTTATAATCTCAATACAGTTTTCTATTGCAGGCTCATTGACGCTTACAGGCTGAAAACGTCTTTCAAGCGCAGAATCCTTTTNAATNNNCCTGCGATATTCTTNAAAAGTCGTCGCACCTATNANCTGGAGTTCACCCNNTGCAAGCTGAGNTTTCATTATATTTGCTGCATCTATCGCACCTTCTGCCGCACCTGCCCCGACTATTGTATGAATTTCGTCAATAAATAAAATTATATTCCCTGCATTCGCCGCCTCGTCAAGACAGGCTTTCACACGCTCCTCAAAGTCTCCCCTGTACTTTGCTCCCGAAAGCAGTGAAGTAAAATCAAGTGCAAAAATAAACTTGTTTTTCAGAGAATCAGGAACAAGATTTCTGACAAAAAGTTCTGCCACACCCTCGACAATAGCAGTTTTGCCCACTCCTGCCTCACCTATCAGGCACGGATTATTTTTATTTCTTCTTGAAAGAACCTGCAAAACCCTTTCAACTTCATTCTGCCTGCCTATAAGGGGGTCATTTTTTTTCACTACGGCTATATCCGTGAGATTTTTTCCGTATCTGAACAGATTCGGCAGACTGGATATTTTCGGCTTTACTGCCTCTAAAAGTTCCGTCTGAACCTCTGACGAATGAATGACATTAAGACCTCCGCATATACCCGTAAGATTTCCGCCAGTTTTCTTTATGACCGTACACGCACTGCATGAAGATTCCCTGATAATCGCCGCAAGAATATGTTCGGGAGTTGCCTGCCGTTTTCTGTCGGCAACCGCAATTTCATAGGAATACTCAAGAATTTTTTTAGTTGCCGTCGTAAAATACCGCTGATTCAGAATAGACGGAGTTCCCTGCCCTACGAGATGTATGACTTCACGTTTAAGATTATCATAGGTAACACCGTTTNNTGCCAGTNTTTCAGACGNACCNGTTGTTCCGTCATCTGTGATTGAAAGTAAAATATGCTCACTGCCGATATAGGTATGACCGAGTTCGGAAGCTATGCAGACCGCATTTTCAATAATTCTTACCGCTTTTTTTGTAAACTTATCTGTATTTATCATCGTTACACCCTCCTGAAAAAACACCTGCTTATATTATGCCACTATTTTCATGCGATAACAGTCGAAAACTGCCATACGAAAAAAAATTGTAACACTTTTTCGGCATCAGCATACTATGTACTATGAAGCGAAACAAAAACGCTTCAAATACATTCAACACAAGGAGTTGTTTTTTATGTGTAATTCATGTTTTGAAGGCAATAACTGCTGGTGCATCATTCTTTTAATAATCCTTTTCCTCGTTNTCTGCGGCGGCTGCGGCAATNACGGCAACAACAACAACGAATGTGGCTNCAACAACAACGGCTGCGNCTNNGGNTGCTGATTAAAAGGCAGAAAANAANAAGGGTCNCTTAAAGTGACCCTTTTTTTATGCTATATCCGCAAAATCAACAATTTTATTCCGTCTGTTCATCAATACCGGCTGTGAAGTACCTGCAACACTTTCAGCGGTTACAGTAACTTTTGCTATACTTCCGTCAGACGGTACAGCGTACATAGTTTTCATGAGAACTGCCTCAATGATTGAACGCANACCTNTTGCANNCGTTTTCNGCGNTATTGCCTTTTCAGNGATTNCAGTNAGTGCGTCGTCATTGATTTCAAGNTCGATATCATCATNNTCAAACAGCTTTCTGTACTGCTTGACAAGAGCANTTTTAGGCTCTGTAAGTATTCTGACAAGCGAGCTTTCGTCGAGTTCCTCAAGAACCGATATAACCGGAAGTCGTCCGACAAATTCCGGAACCATACCGAATTTTACGAGGTCTTTCGGAACTACCTTTTTAAATATATTATTTTTTTCTTCGGTGTTCGTCTTTATTTCTCCACCGAAACCGATTGACGACTTTCCGATACGTTTCTGTATCTGTTTTTCAAGACCGTCAAACGCACCACCGCATATAAAGAGAATATTTTTTGTATTAATCTGAAGAACTTCCTGATTAGGATGTTTTCTTCCACCCTGCGGAGGAACGTTTGAAACAGTACCTTCAATAATTTTCAGAAGTGCCTGCTGAACGCCTTCACCGCTTACGTCACGGGTAAGAGAAGTATTTTCAGACTTTCTTGCAATTTTGTCGATTTCATCAATATATATGATACCTCTTTCAGCCGCCTTTATATCGTAATCGGCAGCCTGAATAAGTCTTAAAAGAACGTTTTCAACGTCGTCACCGACATAGCCGGCTTCTGTAATAGTAGTAGCATCTGCGATTGCAAACGGAACATTCAGAAGCTTTGCGAGAGTTTGAGCGAGAAAAGTCTTTCCGACACCCGTAGGACCAAGAAGAAGAACATTACTTTTCTGAAGTTCAATATCATCGGTTTTGTTTTCTTCCTGTTCGTTCTGGCTCATTATACGCTTATAATGGTTATAAACCGCAACAGCAAGCGAAATTTTAGCATCGTCCTGACCGATAACGTATTCATCAAGAAACTTTTTTATTTCGACAGGTTTCAGCAGTTTGATTTCAGAAGAATTGGAATTATTGTCTGCCTGTGCCGCCTTTTTGTTAGCCTTTGCCATTGCCGGACCATAAAGCATTTCATAGCAGTAGCAGACACATTCATCACAGATATTGGCAAGACCAGCCGACAGCATACTGTGAACCCTGTTTTCGCCCTTACCGCAGAAACTGCATGATTTGAAATTTTCAGCCATTTACACAACCTACCTTTTTTCAATAACCTTATCGATAAGACCGTATTCCATAGCTTCGTTAGCATACATATAATTATCACGTTCAGTATCAATCTGAATCTGTTCAATAGGCTTACCTGTATTTGCGGCAAGAATTTCATTCATCTTCTGACGTGTTCTCACAAGATGGTCTGAATGAATCTTTATATCTGTACACTGTCCGGAAAGTCCGCCGGATATGAGGGGCTGATGAATCAAAATCTCACTGTTTGGAAGCGAAAATCTCTTACCCTTTGCACCGGAAGAAAGCAGAAACGCTCCCATTGAGGCAGCCATACCTATACAGATAGTTGAAACATCACACTTGATATAATTCATGGTATCATAAATTGCCATTCCGGCAGTAATTGAACCACCCGGACTGTTGATATNAAGTGAAATATCCTTTTCACTGTCCTGACTTTCGAGATATAAAAGCTGTGAAACCACAAGACTTGCCGTGGNATCATTAACCTGGTCTGAAAGNATAATAATTCTGTCATTGAGAAGACGTGAGAAAATATCATATGACCTTTCTCCACGGCTTGTCTGTTCAACGACATAAGGTACTAAACTGCTCATTATTCATCGCCCTTTCTACAAAACGTTGTTGTCCCACATTAATTAGGCGGGACAACATTATATATATTTTTTTACAATCAACGGCTCACACCGGATTATTCAGCACTTTCCTCCGCAGGAGCATCGTCTTCAACAGCCGTTTCTTTAATGAGGTCAACAGCCTTCTGAACCCTGAGGTCCATTACATACTCATTGAGAGGGATAAACTTCTTGATAGTTTCAACATCAACGTTGTTAGCTACTGCAACGTCAGCAAGACCTGCATTGATTTCATCTTCTGAAACTTCAAAGTTTTCAATTTCAGCAATCTTTTCAAGAGCAAGTCTGAGTTTAACTTCATTTACAGCTCTGTCTCTGTAGGACTCTCTGAAATCGTCCATATTCATGCCTGTATACTGGAAATAAAGCTTGATATCCATACCCTGCTGAGCAAGCTGCTGTTCAAAAGTACGAACAATTGTATCAATTCTCTGTTCAAACATACAATTCGGGATAGGAGAATCAACCTTTGCAATAAGAGCGTTCATAAGCTCGTTTTCAAAGTCTAAATCAGCCTGATTCTTTGCAGCTTCTTCAAGCTTTGTTCTGATATCAGCTCTGTATTCTTCGACTGTATCAAACTCAGTAGCATCTTTGATAAGGTCGTCATTTATTTCAGGAAGTTCTTCATAGCTGATAGCCTTGATTTTTGTCTTGAATACAGCTTTCTTGCCTGCATATTCTTCCATCTGGTAATCTTCTGGGAATGTAACGTTTACGTCAAATTCCTCGCCGATGCTGTGACNTACAATCTNGTCTTCANAACCAGGGATAAACTGACCGCTTCCGAGAANAAGCGGGTGGTCCTCACCCTTACCGCCTTCAAAAGCCTCGTCGCCGAAAAAGCCTTCAAAATCGATAGTAACTTCATCGTTAAGCTGAGCAGCTCTGTCGTCAACTGAAACGATACGGGCGTTTTTCTTTCTAATCATCTGAATCTGCTTGTCTATATCTTCATCTGTAATTTCCTTTACAGCCTTTGAAGCCTTTATACCCTTGTAGTCGGAAATTTCGATGTCAGGCTTTGTAATACATATAGCATTGAGTTCAACGCCTGTTTCCTTGTCAATAGAAGTAACTTCAACTGACGGTCTGTCAACAAGATTAAGTCCGAGACCAGTTACAGCACTGTCAATTTCAGGACCGATGAGAGAGTTTATAGCACCCTCATAAAATGCACCCTCACCAAATTCTCTTTCAGCAAGCTTACGGGAAACGTGACCCTTTCTAAAGCCCTTAATCTGAATATTCTTCTTCTGACGCTGATATTCTCTTTCAACGGCATTTTCAAACTTTTCGGCATCAATACTGATAACCAGTTCAGTAGTGTTTACATCTGTCTTTGTTGATGATTTTAAACTCATGATTTGTATATCCTCCATTATTTATATAACATACTTGGTATATTATACCACATTTCAAAAAATTTTTCTACTGATTTTTAACAGTTCTGCATTTTTCACAAATCACATCACTTTTTCAGGCACAAACTGTAAATAATCACCTGATACAAGATGAAAATTCACATCATCATAAGTATTTTTAATACAGAGTTCATGTGCAGAACGACCGTGAACATGACCGTAATAGCAATCCTTTATGTTGTAGCGGTACAGCACTTCAAGTATGTCGTAATTAAAATTTGTAGCGAAAATGGGCGGATAGTGCATAAATACAACCGGCTCAAGATTTTCTTTAAGTGCAGACTGTATTGAAGTTTCAAGACGCTGAACTTCACGTTTAAGAACTTTTTCGTCCTGTGTTTCACCGGGCATATTAACCCAGCCTCTTGTACCGCATATACCATAATTTTCATAGCGGAAATGGTTATTATGCAGAATTTTAATACTTCCGCACCCCTCTGCCGTAAGAAAATCGTCCATTTTCTTTTTTGTAGTCCACCAGTAATCGTGGTTTCCTTTTATAATAATTTTCTGACCGGTGAGATTTTCAATAAAATGAAAATCCGGTGCTGACTCCTGTAGTGACATTCCCCACGAAATATCACCGGGAAGTACCACAGTGTCATTGGGTTTTATAAGTTTCAGCCAATTTTTTTCAATCAGTTCCTGATAATTTTCCCAGCCGTTNAATATACTCATAGTCTTGGACGGNNTGCTCAGGCAAAGATGCAAATNGNCTATAACAAAAAGNCTNANCAGATATCGAGAGTTNNCAGAACATATTTTTTCTGGTCAGCCTTGTTTATGGTATCACTGAATCTTTCAGGCTTGTTTCTGAGGTCTGCAAGGGCAGACGGAACAGGCATATTTGAGAGTTCAGCAAGCTTGTCAATCATATCATACTCGTCAAGTCTGGACTTTTCATTCTGAACTGCTTCAAGAACTGCCGCACTGAACTTGTACGGACTTGCAGTTGACGCAATAATTGTCTTTGTTGTGTCACCCGTAGCGTTCTTGTAATCCTCGTATACCTTGACCGCAACAGCTGTATGCGTATCACAGGTATATGAATATTTCTCATAGATTTCGTGAATAGTATTCTTTGTCTGAACGTCGTCACAACAGCCTGCAAAAAATTCTTCCTTAATTTTAGCCTTGATATCATCGCTTACTTCATACTTGCCCTCTGTTGAAAGCTTGCCGAACCATTCTTTTATAAGAGCGTCGTTTCTGTCTGTAAGGAGATAGAGAAGTCTTTCAAGATTGCTTGAAATAAGAATATCCATAGACGGTGAAACAGTAGCATAGAACTGTCTGTTTCTGTCGTAAACGCCTGTATTTATGAAATCAGTAAGAACGTTGTTTATATTTGACGCACAGATAAGCTTGTTTACAGGCACACCCATATGCTTAGCATAATAAGCAGCAAGGATATTTCCGAAATTTCCGGTCGGAACGACAATATTAATCTTGTCACCGGCTTCAATTTCTCCGTCTTTTACAAGTTCTGCATAAGAAGAAACATAGTAGACAATCTGCGGAACAAGTCTGCCCCAGTTTATAGAGTTAGCACTGGAGAACATCATTCCCTTGTCGTCAAGCTGTTTTTTAACTTCTTCGTCAGTGAAAATAGCCTTGACACCGTTCTGACAGTCGTCAAAATTGCCCTTTAATGCACATACTCCGACATTTGAACCCTCCTGAGTTTTCATCTGACGTTTCTGCATAGGACTAACGCCGTCCTCCGGATAGAATACCATTATAGAAGTTCCCTCAACGTCCCTGAATCCCTCAAGAGCTGCTTTTCCTGTATCACCGGAAGTTGCAACAAGAATAACAATCTTCTTGTCAAGATTGATTTTCTTTGCGGAAGTTGTAAGGAAGTACGGCAGAATCTGCAAAGCCATATCCTTGAATGCACAAGTAGGACCGTGCCAGAGTTCAAGCATATAAGTGCCATCAAAAAGATGAGCAATTTCAGCAATGCTTTCAGTTTCAAAATTCTTTGTACTGTAAGCATTATCTGTACAGTAGTGGATTTCCGCATCTGTAAAGTCGGTAAGATACTTTGAAAAGACAAATGCGGCTCTGTCAGCATAATTCATATCGCCGACGGCTTTTATTTCATCAAGCGAAATTTCAGGAATACTTTCAGGAACGAAAAGACCGCCGTCCGCAGAAATTCCCTGAGTAATAGCTTCAGCACTGCTTACTTTTACAGTACTGTTTCTTGTGCTGTTGTAAAACATATTATCACCTTTCAGAAAATGAAATTGTAGCCTGTTGTATCATAGGCATTAAAAATATAATCAATGCTGAGAACCTGACCGTTATCAATTATTACCTGTGCAACATCAAATCTCGGTTGCAGTGTATCATCAGGATTCTTGCAGCAATAATCAGCAGCAGTTTTAATTATAAGACCCTTTTTACGTCTGTTCACCGCCTCAAAGCCTGTAACAAGGCTGTCGGGCTTTCTTGACTTGACCTCAACAAACGCAATATATTCACCATTTTCGGCGATTATGTCGATTTCTCCGCCCCTTATCCTGTAATTACGGACAACAATCCTGTAGCCGAGATTTTCAAGATAGGCACATACTTTTTCCTCGCCGAGTTTTCCAGTTTCACTTGCTGTCATGATTCAGTTTTTTAAGGAAAGTCCTGCGGTGAACGTCCGATATACCATATTTTTCAAGCATTTCGTAATGCAGTTTAGTGCCATAACCCTTGTGCTTTTCAAAACAGTATTCAGGATATTTTTCAGAAAGTTCCTTCATATAGCGGTCACGTGCGACTTTTGCCAGTACGGAAGCCGCAGAAATTGAAGCAGAAGTAGCGTCACCCTTTATGACAAAACGACTTTCGCAGTCAAGTTCCGGAAGTCTGTTACCGTCAATAAGAGCAAGGTCAGGTTTAACACCAAGACCCTCGACTGCTCTTTTCATAGCGAGCATTGTCGCCTTTAAAATATTGAGACTGTCTATTTCGTCAACGGAAGCGGTCGCTATACAGTAAGCGTCTGCTTTTTCAATAATTTCGTCATAAAGCTTTTCACGGCGTTTTTCAGAAATTTTCTTGCTGTCGTTGAGATAATCTATAAGCAAATCGTCATTAAGTATAACAGCAGCCGCATAGACATCTCCTGCCAAAGGTCCTCTCCCTGCTTCGTCAACACCACATATAACGGGAAAGTCCTTTCTTAGCGTACTGTCATATTCAAAAAGTTCCTTGTGGAGAATTACTCTTGACATGATAAACCCTCCTTTACAATAATCGCATTACTCAAATAAACCCGGCAGCGGACTTGAAACTTCAACAATAGAACCGTTTTGCATAAGTTCTTCCTTATTGTCCTCTATTCGCTGGTTAACTTCTTCCACAGTTTCACCTGTAATGACTGCAACGTCCTCACTTGTAAAGTATTCATGTTCATTAAAGTGATGTGAGAGTGCAAGACGCAAACCAATGACAGCAGATTCTTCGCTTATCTGATTTGCAAGACCACTGTTATATACGTTTATGCAGTCTGTAAGAGTAACACCGTGCTTGGCGTATCTTTTAGCGATTTCTTCAATCTTTTTTCTTGTTTCTTTCTTCAATTTATTTCACCTCCGGCAGTTCAAGCGTAATTCGTCCGAGTTTTGCACTTCTGAACTCGTCAATTATAGTTATTGCGGCTCTTTCGGTGTTGATTTCTCCGCCCGAAATCATCATACCACGTTTTTTACCGACTTTTTCCAGCAAATCAAGTCCGCTTTCATCGTCAGTATAATCTATTTTATAGCGTTCTATAAGCGACTGCGGATAATTTTCCTTTAAAAAGACAAGCAGTTTCATTGCAAGCGTTTCAATATCAAGAATATCATCACTCACCGCACCGGTAAAAGCAAGTTTCAGAGCAACAGTCTGGTCTTCAAACTTAGGCCAAAGAACGCCCGGCATATCAAGAAGTTCCGTATTATTTTCAAGTTTCACCCACTGCTTTGTACGTGTAACACCGGGTCTGTCCTCAACTTTTGCCCTCTTTGAACCTGCCAGTCTGTTTATAAGCGACGATTTGCCGACGTTCGGAATCCCGACAATCATAAGTCTTACTGCCGCACCGGTCATACCGTTTTTCTGACGTTTTTCCATAAGTTCCTTTAAAACTTTTGTTTTCACCGCCGGAATAAACGATTTGAGTCCTTTTCCTGATTTACAGTCAACCGCAAGGGCAGCAACACCAAGATTTCCAAAATAGCTAATCCATTTATTAGTAGCCTTTTCGTCTGCCAAATCACACTTATTAAGAAGTATAATACGGGGTTTTCCGGCGGTCATTCTGTCCATTTCGGGATTACGGCTACTCAGTGGAGCTCTTGCGTCAACCACTTCTGCAACGGCATCTACAAGTTTGAGATTTGCAGATATAAGCCGTCTCGTTTTAGCCATATGACCCGGAAACCACTGTATTTGTTTCATGTCGGTATTATCCACGGATAACCCTCCTTAATCTTCAATCCACAAAACCGAAAGTGTCAAACGGAGATATACGAAGAATGACTTTTCCGGTTATATTTTTTACTGCAACAAAACCTATTTCAGAAGAACGGCTGTCCTTTGAAACCTGCCTGTTGTCTCCCATAACAAAAACATATCCTTCGGGAACTTCAACGGGATACTGTCCGGTAAAAGCACCCTCGTCCATATGAGTAAGACCAGTAATATAGCTTTCATCGAGCATTTTTCCGTCAACATAAACTGCACCACGTTCAAAATCTATACCAACGGTCTGTCCCTCAACCGCAACAACTCTTTTAACAAGAGTTTTCCGCAGACCTTTTCCGACATCAAGACTGCCGTCGTCATTCAGGGTAACAGCGTCCGCAGCATATACAATTACAATATCGCCCTGCTTTGCGGAATTATACCATGCTGTCGTAATAAGACGGTCGTCAGGCATAAGAGTATTTTTCATAGATTCACCGTTTACAGTAGCTATCCGGAAAACATATGTAAAAATCAATGTCATCACAAAAAGCATAATAAACGCAGTTTCAGTAAACGACATAATTTCTCTCAAAGCAGAGACAAAAAGTTTTTTTAATTTATTCTTCATTGCTGTGCTTATATGAATCACCGAGATATTTGAAATTACTCAAAGGTGCATATCTTATAATAGCCTTTCCGTAAATCTGTTCTTTACTTATAAGACCGATATCGGGGTTACGGCTGTCAGCAGAACCGTTCCTGTTATCGCCCATAACAAAGAAATATCCCTCCGGAACAGTTATCGGATATTCAAATACACCGCCGTCTCTGAGTTTTTCCTTTATATACGGCTCGTCAAGTGTATTGCCGTCCACAATGACATCACCCGTTTCGGGAATTATTTTGACTGTCTGACCGCCTGTAGCAATAACACGCTTGATTATACATTCTTTCAGACCTGAACCGTCAATATTTCTTTCAATGATATTATTGTCACTATCAAGAAGATACGACATATCATTATTTATAACAACTATATCGCCGTATGATATATCAGTATATACAGTAGTCATAAAAATCCTGTCCTCGTCCTGAAGTGTATTTGTCATTGAAGTGCCGACGACGTTAACAGGGTGCAGGATATAAGTAAAAATCATTATAATAACGAAAACTGTTGTTATAGTGGATTCAATGATTTCCACGATATCACTGAGAAGCTTGTTTCCTGATTTATTTGTTTTTTCGGAATTTATTTCCACGTTTTCTTCCATAGTGACACCTCATAATATAAAAATTGCATAGCCTTATCCGTCGCCGGAATCAGACTTCATAATATTAGCAAAAAAGGGACTTCAAGTCCCTTACGGAGATAGACGGGACAGGCAGAATGAACTGCCTGAACCCAGTCATCAGCCTTTTAGCGTATCTGTTCCTTAACCTTAGCAGCCTTACCAACTCTGTCTCTGAGGTAGTAGAGCTTAGCTCTACGGACTTTACCGTGTCTTACAACTTCTACCTTGTCAACAGCAGGTGAGTGAACAGGGAAAACTCTTTCGATACCGCAACCGTGAGAAACACGTCTTACAGTGAAGGTTTCGCTGATACCGCCGTGCTTCTTAGCAATAACAGTGCCTTCAAAAACCTGAATACGGCTCTTTTCACCTTCCTTAATCTGTACGTGAACCCTTACAGTGTCACCTACATTAAATTCAGGAACGGTTTCCTTCATGCTTGAGTTGCTGATTAACTTNAGTGCATCNATNTTAATTTCCTCCTAAAATTTTCGGACATTCTTGTTATGGNCANCAGCGGACTGTCCGGTTTAANGTCTTACGGCATTANCTCCCGTCAGCAAAAAATGCCGACGGATTTCAAATGCCTTTATATCATATCATACTTTGAAAAAAAATGCAAGTGTTTTCACGAAAAAATTTCATTATTTTCGCAAAAAATTCCTGTACGCCTGATTTTTGCCGTTTCAAAAGGCATATCAGAAATATTTTTCAGTGCTTCAAAAAAGAGTGAGGGATTATAATTTGTCTGAGTTCCGGCGGGCAGTCTCATGACCATATCAACGGATTTTCCAGAAACTTCACATGAAATAATTTCCATATAAGGCTTTATATCAACAGTTTTAATTCCCTTTTTAGTTTTCTTTTCAATAAAAATCTGCTCCTGATTTATGAGACTGTTTATATTGTTAATAAGAGACTCAGGCTTGTCCGTCATGAGACTGAAACTGTATTCAGCCTTTGCGATTGCTGTTATTTTAAGTTTCTGCTCTGCAACCGAAATAATTCCCATACCTTCCGGCATAACGGCATTAAGACGGTCACGGACTTCATCAAGCGGAACTTCTTCATTAAGATTGAAATCAAGTATTTCACAGTCACTTTCATATCCAAGCGAAAGAGCAAGTGCAAAAGAGAAATAAGGGTGAGGATTGAAACCCTCCGTGTACCATATAGGAAGTCCCGAACGCCTGAAAGTACGGAGCATACAACGGTTAAGGTCGAGATGTGAAATATATTTTGCACGGTCTTTTTTACTGAATACTGCTCTTAATCTAATCAAAACATCTTCCCCCTATCTCCTTATTTACTCCACAGCCTGAACATTTAATACGACAATGAGGAGTAGTTACAGCCTGATGAGCTGTCTTGTTTTCACGGACAAAAAATTCCTTTGACACATAATAATCAAGATGTCCCCACGGAAGTATTTCGTCATAATCAATGCGTCTGTTTGCATAGAATGCAGGGTCTACGCCACATTCTTCAAAAGCTTCAAGCCACCTGTCAAAATGGTAATGTTCACCCCAGCTATCAAATTTACAGCCTTTTTTCCACGCAGTATAAACAACATCACAAAGACGGCGGTCGCCTTTTGCAAGAACAGCCTCCAAAATACTTACATTCGGGTCATGATAGCTTACTTTTACTCTTTTCTTGTTGACAGAATCAAGAAGAAGTTTCTGTTTGTGTTCAATCATCTCTCTTGTGTCCTGCGGTTCAAACTGGAACGGCGTGAACGGTTTCGGGACAAAAGTTGCACAGCTTATGGATATCTGTACTCCTCTACCTTTTGGACGGTTTTCCATAGTATAGAATAAATCAATTATACGCTGGGCAAGTTCGGCAATTCCTGTAATATCCTCGTCTGTTTCGGTCGGCAGACCCATCATGAAATAGAGCTTTACCGACGAATATCCGCCCTCAAACGCAATACGGCAGGTATTCATTATTTCTTCGTCGCTTACGTTCTTGTTTATAACGTCACGCAGATGCTGCGTACCTCCCTCGGGGGCAAAAGTAAGACCGGATTTGCGTATTCTCTTGATTTTTTCAAGAAGTTCTTCTGAAAAGTTGTCAACTCTGAGTGACGGCAGTGACAGATTTATTCTTTCGCCAGCCGTATACGTTAAAAGTTTTGTAAGCATAGGGTCTATTTCGGAGTGGTCACTCGTACTTAATGAAGCAAGCGAAACTTCGTCATAACCTGTATTTTCACAAAGACACGTAGTCTGTTCCACAATAGTATCGGCGTGCTTTTCACGGAAAGGTCTGTAAATAAATCCCGCCTGACAGAAACGGCAACCCCTTAGACAGCCTCTCAGCACCTCGACAGACACACGGTCATGGACTATTTCCGTAAACGGAACAACGAAATTTTCCGGATAATATACCTTGTCAAAATCCTTTATTATACGTTTTTTAACGGTTTCGGGAGCATCGTCCGTCACTTCAAGGCGTTCAATAGTACCGTCTGACTTATAGTGAAATTTATAGAACTCCGGAACATAAATTCCCTCTATATGACAGGCTTTCCGCAGAAATTCCTTACGTGTAGCACCCTGTTTCTTCATTTCATTATATAAGTCCATAAGTTCAAGGTTTACTTCCTCACCCTCACCAAGAATAAACATGTCAAAAAAATCGGCAAGCGGTTCGGGATTGCAGACGCAAGGACCTCCAGCAACTACTATCTGTGTAAGTTCTTCCGTGCGGTCACGGGCAAATATAGGTATTCCGGCAAGGTCAAGCATATTCAGAACATTGGTGTATGAAAGTTCATACTGCATTGTAAAGCCTATAAAGTCAAAATCTCTAATCGNGTCTTAAGACTTTNAANNGCATACAGCGGTATGTCATTNTCNCNCANTATANTTNCANAGTCNTCCGACGGTGCAANACATCTNTCACACCAGTAATTTTCCCTTTCATTCGTAAGGGAGTAAAGAATTTTCATTCCTAAATGTGACATACCTATATCATAGGTGTCCGGAAAGCAGAACGCAAACCGAACGTCTATCTTTGATTTGTCTTTTATCACACTGCCTACTTCACCGCCTATATATCTTGACGGCTTCTGAATTTCAAGCAGATGTTTTTCTATTTTTTCCTTTAACATTTATTCCTCCATACAAAGTATTTTAATTATCTCACTGTTTACAGGATATTCTTTTTCTTGCGGAAGATTTTCAGAAGTAAGAATATTTTTGTCCCTGAGACTTTTCAGATATCTGACATTATCGGTAATATCAGTTATTTTTACTATCCAGTCATCTATATACCGGTCAACCATTTTCCCACGAAGTCCGAGCTGAATCGCTCTTACCTGCTGAGGATTTCCGCAAATATCACGGTCAGGGTCAAACTGACATCTGACATCTGATTCCACAACTTTTCTTTTCCACTCATCATACGAAAAACCGCTGTTCTCGTGATATGACGAAAGAACGGCATTTTTCAGAATTTCTTCAAAACCCTCTCTTGTGATATCAATTGCAAGTATATGCTCCTGATTTTCCTTTTCTGCCCAGCCTGCACGGTACATCATCCACAGAAAAGACGGTTTAATCCATGTCATACGCTCACGCTTGAACGACTTTCCGAATGTACCGAGTTTAACGGCTTCACAGGCTATCCGTTCATTGAAAGCCTGATATACTCTTATGGTGTTATCATCATAGACTGCATTGATTTTTTTCATACAATATTCTCTTTGCTGAACGTTTTCGGCAGGANATCCGAAAGTTTATAAACACCGTCGGAAAGCACAATCATAAAATCATCGTCACAAAATTCGGACAAAACTTGCAGACACGCACCGCATGGAATACACGGTTTTGAGAAATCTCCGTCCGAACTTCCTGCAACTGCAATTGCTTTAAATTTAGTAAAACCCGAAGAAACAGCCTTGAAAACTGCTGTGCGTTCTGCACACATCGTCATTGAATAAGACGCATTTTCTATGTTACAGCCTGTAAAAATCTGTCCGTCATGAGTGAGCAGAACAGCACCCACTTTAAAATTACTGTATGGTGCATATGCCTTTCCGGCGGACTTTACTGCCATTGCGAAAAAATCGGAATTGGTCATAATATCATTCCTTTCCCACTTTCCGCTTTTTGCCGTCGGGAGTAACTATATACGTATTTTCAAGCTGTGCGGAGAGATTTCCGACAACTGATTGTCTGTACTCATTGCGGAGTGCCGTCTGTTCGGCTTTTTCCTCATCTGTAAGACCCTCTGCCTTTGATTTTCTTGCAAGTTCGTTTATACGGTCAATTTTTTTCTGATTCACAAATAACACCTCTCAGTAAAATTTTTCTTCAATTATACCATGTATTCACAAATATTTCAAGTATTGCCACTGGATTTTTATTTTTTTATATGCTATAATATAAAATGCAAAACGTGAAAGGAGAAATATATGCAGAAAAAAGCTGTTGTTACAGGTGGTACAGGCGGTATTGGTCAGGCAATATGCAGGAGACTTTACGCTGACGGATACTATGTAATAATAAATTATTTTAACTCAAAAGAAAAAGCGGAAAAGCTTGCTGAAGAAATTTCCGGCAGAGCTGTTAAATTTGACGTTTCCGATATTGATTCTGTAAAAAGTGCATTTGATGACATTATAAAATCAGAAAACAGGATTGACCTGCTTGTGAACAATGCCGGAATTTCTGAAATAGACCTTTTCACAACAATTTCCCGTGAAAAGTCAGACCGCATAATAAATATAAATCTTGGCGGTACGCTTAACTGTTCAAGAATGGTTCTTCCGTCGATGATACACAANNAGTCGGGTAGTATTGTTAATATTTCGTCAATGTGGGGACAGGTCGGAGCGTCGTGTGAAGTTGACTATTCAGCGTCAAAAGCTGGAATAATCGGCTTGACAAAGGCNCTTGCCAANGAGGTCGCACCGTCCGGAATACGTGTAAACTGCGTTTCTCCCGGTTTCATAATGACAGAAATGAACAGCNGTTTTANAGACGAAGAACTTAACAGCATAAAAGAAGANATTCCGCTTGGTATTTTCGGAACTCCTAAACACGTCGCCGACGCAGTTGCTTTCCTTGCATCAAATCATGCGGAATACATCACGGGACAGGTGCTTGCCGTAAACGGTGGTATGGTCATTTAAGGAGGAAAAATATGATTACGGACAGACTTAAAAAACAACTTGAGTTCATGCTTGAACTTGACAAAATGAAAAATCTTTATCGTCAGACTTATGTACTTCATGAGGACAGAAAAGAAAATGATGCAGAACACAGCTGGCACATTGCAGTAATGGCGTTTTTACTGGAAGAATATGCAAATTTCCCTGTAAATACACTTAAAGTCATAAAAATGCTGCTCATACATGACGTAGTTGAAATAGATGCCGGCGATACTTACCGTTACGACGAAAAAGGTTACAAAACCAAAGCCGACCGTGAAGAAAAAGCTGCTCAAAGAATTTTCGGTATACTGCCTGAAGAACAGAAAGAAGAATTTTATTCGCTATGGCGTGAATTTGAGGACTGTCAGACAAATGAAGCACGTTTTGCCTCTGTACTCGACAGAATACAGCCCATGTTACTTAATTACACAAAAGGCGGTACCTCATGGCAGGAACACGGAGTTTACAAAAGTCAGGTTNAAAAAATCAATNCCGGTACTGCTGAAATTTCTGAAAACCTCGCAGAAGTGATAAAGAAAGTCATTGAAGATGCAACAGAAAAAGGCTGGCTTAAAATATAACGTGGTTATATTCCACAATTTTTAACCTGTTTTTACGTGCATGATTACTAAAGCGACAAACTTCGTGATAAAAAGATGATATTTTTTTATACAGCTTGAACTTTTTCTATACTTGTGATATATTATATAAGTCAAATTATAAATTATAGGGAGGATAATTAATGGCTACAGAGACAAAAGAAAAGAAAACCTTTAAAGAATACTTTAAATCTTTTCACGAAAAGCACAGCGGACAAACTGACCTGCACCCGAAAATAAATCTTGCAATTATGCTGATTTTTCCGCTGTTTATATGTACTATGGCTGAAGTCAATCAGTTCAAAGGGTTCATGCCTTATTTTGATTTCTGGATACACCGTCCGACAGNCATGATTTTNGATATATTTATTTCATCNATATTATTNGTATTTTTACTTNCACTGTTCCGCTTCGGCTGGATTTCAATAGCAGTACAAAGTTTTGTGTACATGGCTCTGAGTATTACGNAACTCTTTAAATACGGAACTAACGGAAATCATCTNATACTTTNANATATGAAACTTTTNCGCAGTATAAAGAGTCTCAAATCGTTCGCATACATAAAAATAACGCCGAGACTTGTTATATACTGCCTTATAGTAATAGCATTCATCGTACTTGCTTTCTACTTCAATCCGAAATTCAAACTTAAACCAGCAAAACGTGTGATAACGGCGTGTGCGTNCGTTGTACCTTTTGTAATGTTGATTTGCGTNCCNACATTCTATTCNCCGGTATATAAATTATTCANAATTNACACCACANCNNNCACAAACACTTTCAAACTCAATGAAAAATTCAACAACAACGGTTTTCTTGCGTTCATAATACAGACCGCTTCCGAAAGCTATGCAAACCGTCTTACCGAACCCGATAACTACGACGACGAACACGTAAGCGAAATTATAGAGGAAAAAATAAGTGACAACTATGATTTTAACGGCGGTCAGAAACCTAATGTCATAGTAGTAATGAGTGAATCCTATGCAGATTTCAGAGTTTTTGACGAACTCGACATAGACGACAAGTATTATGAAGGATTTGACAAAGCAAGAGAAGCAGGTCATGCAGGTACTACAATAACTCCCACTTACGCAAGTTGGACAGTACGTGCAGAATTTGAGTTGCTTTTCGGTCTGCCCGTTCGTGGTATCAACACACCGAATATGCCTCAGAGAGAACTTGCAGACCGTGAACAGCCTGCACTTGCACAGTATTACAAGAGCTGGGGTTATTCAACTGCCTATGTTCACCCTTTCCAGAGCGGATTTTACAGCAGGTCACGAATTTACGGAAAATTCGGCTTTGATACTATGATTTTCCATAATGACCAGTCGGGCGAATCTGATTTTACTGTTCCTGTTGAGCATTTCGGTACTTACGTTGATGATAAAACTGTTTACAATCAGCTTGTTGACCTCGTAAAAACCACTGATGGCCCGATTTATATCCACACCACAACAATGCAGAATCATCAGCCGTATGACCAAGGCGACGGCGACGAAATAACAAACTACCTTACGTGGATTCAGCATACAAACGAAAGTCTTACTGAATTTCTCGACGATTTAAGCAAGATTGACGAGCCTACTATTGTATTTTTCGTAGGCGACCATTTCCCGTCACTCAGAGGAGAAACAAGCGTATATAATCAGCTTGGTCTTAACGGCTCAAATTGCAGTGCGCTTTACGAACAGCATTATTTCCTGTGGAGCAATTACGACNCAGATTATTCGTCAGTANCTGAAGAAAACTTGTCATTCTTCTATATGCCGTATGTAATAATGAATATAATTGACGCTCCCCGTGACGCTTTTATTGATACCATGATGGAATATATGGAAACAGTTCCCGTTTATTCGGAAGAATACAACAGNGAAGTNCCCCGNGANGAAGAACTTGATATGCTTACTTATGACANAGTTATAGGAGATGTATATTCGCCGTGTCCGATACCGGAAGAACTTCTTGAAACGGAAGAAGGGGAGTAATATGAAAGAAATAAAATTAAATTCGTCCGGAAAAGCTGAAATTATCGTTTCAGCAGACGAGCTTGCCGTAAACGTCGGAAGCGGAAGTCTTGAAGTGTTCGCAACTCCGGTCATGATAATGCTCATGGAGAAATCCGCCTGCAACTGTCTGACGGAATATCTTGAAAATGACGAAACCACAGTAGGTACGGAAATGAATGTGAAACACGTTTCCGCTACTCCGGAGGGTATGAAAATCACCGCCGAAGCAGTACTTACAGAAGTAAAGGGACGTGAATTNACANTCAGCGTCAAAGCTTANNACGANNCTGGTTTAATCGGCGNGGGAACACATAAACGTTTCCTNGTTTTCNGTGAAAAATTTACCGCAAAAGCAAAATTAAAGCTAAAATAATTTTTTAAACAAAAGAACAGACGTGAAGTCTGTTCTTTTTTCTTATATTTCACAATAACAACTGTTTTTTTCTGTATGTTATCATATTTTTATCACATAAATGCTTATAATTATAAATATGAAAATAAGGCTCACGGAAAGGAAAAGTTTTATGCCAGAAAATTATCCGTTTAATGATGACAACAATTCCCAGAACA
>WFLX010293466.1_pt1 | contig 32821 bp, 28 predicted proteins | sample 4967041 | NCBI WGS metagenome assembly WFLX01 (sample SAMN12857096, study PRJNA449069) | gut metagenome | isolation source: stool from male and female vole | host: Microtus ochrogaster | place: USA:Florida | collected 2017
CCGATCCAAGATCGGAGCCATTGTTTTTGGGATTATCTGATTATTGAGCTGTAAGCCGTAACACACGTGAGGCGTAGTCGTTTCGTTTATTCCAGTCGACTTTGTGGTCGAGAGGCATTTCAAGACCGTTTGACATGAGGAATGCTCCGGTATAAGTTTTACCTTCGTAGGGAAGAGGCTCATTATCAATGCGATTTAACTCAGTAACTTTATAAGTTTTATCAGGATCCAAACCTGACATTGTTATTCTTGGGAGTTGTTGATTAACGAACTGTTCTGTCTTCCACCAATAGTAGACGGCATCTTTCTTGTCAGGAGCGACATACATCAGTGAAGCTGCACCTTTACCCTCATAAGGGGAGAGGAGACGGTACAAATCACCGAACTGCACTACATCGCGCACAGACTTATAATCGTTGATAGCACGTTTGGTCTGCTCTTTTTCTTCATCTGTCATATCCTTGGGCTGGATCTCCATACCCAAGCGTCCGCTCATGGCTACGTCTGTACGGAATTTCAGAGGAACGATTCTTCGGGTCTGATGGTTGGGTGAGGCGGAGATATGCGAAGCCATGGCTATTGCAGGGAAGAAATAACTTGTGCCCCATTGCATATAGATTCGTTGAAGAGCGTCAGTATTGTCGCTCACCCAGAACTCATCGAAATAGGGGAGTATGCCCCAGTTGGCACGTCCGCCGCCGCTGGCACAAGCTTGAATCGTCACATCCGGATATTTTGCGCGAATACGATCCAAAGCTTTCATTAGTCCTTTGTGGTAGTCGATATAAAGGTGGCTCTGATTGTCGGCGGTCTGATACAGAGAACCGTGATTCATAATCGGGGCATTTGAATCCCATTTGATATAATCAATCTCCGGATACTTGGTAAGGAGAGTATCTACAATGTTGAATACGATGTCTTGCACTTTAGGGTTAGCCAAGTCAAGCACCAATTGCGTACCTCCTCGACCCTGCACTGCGTCACGTTTCGGAGCCTTCACTACATATTCCGGATGCTGTTCATAAAGCTCGGAGAGTGTGTTGGTCATCTCCGGCTCAATCCATATTCCGAATTTGATACCTCTCTCTTTGGCTGCATCGCAGAGTCCCTGAATACCGTTAGGGAGCTTCTCTGTGTCGACAATCCAGTCGCCTAAAGAGGTGGAGTCATTCTTACGTGGATATTTTTGTCCGAACCAACCGTCATCCATCACGAAGAGTTCTCCGCCCATGCCGGCAATATCGGTCATCATCTGCTGCATACCGGGTTCATTGATATCGAAGTAAACACCTTCCCAACTGTTTAGAAGAATCTTGCGCGGCACATTACCGTGAGCGAGACGCAGATCTCGTCCCCATTTGTGGAAATTACGGCTAACTCCACCGAGGCCTTCTTCTGAATAAGTGAGCGCGAGAGGAGGAGTGGTAAATTTTTCACCCTTTTTCAGATTATAAGAAGAATTCTCTTCATTGATGCCGGCAAAAAAATGCTGATAGTCTGAATCGTCTGTATCAAACATCAGTTTGTAGTTACCTCCGTAACAAAGAGCGGCCCCGATTACTCTGCCGTCATCCTCTTTCCCTTTACCGTCGAGAGAAATCATCACTTCAGCATGAGAAGTATGAGAGTTGCGTGCTCCGTCTTTATTCTTAATCACTTTCAGGCCGTGGGGGAGGGGTGCTTCCTCAACCTTACCCTCATTTGCCCAAGATCCGTAAAGTTGTGACACATATATGTCACTGCGTCGGAGAGGAAGGTAACCCGACATGAAACGGGTTAAAGTTACGTCCCCCTTCTCCTGATGAGTAGCTTCGGTCCATGTCTCGATTACATCCTGACCCGGGAAGGTTCTGTAGTTGACATCGATTGTGAAAGGATACACTTTATCGGTAAGTGTTACCGTAGTGGTCTCGGCTCCATCTGCATCTTTTGTAACATTCACTTTCTCCACCACCATATCCAAAGTCATATTGCCGTCGGAGTGTATGGCAGAAAAGGCTGCTTCTTTTTCGGGCCAGAGTCCGTAGACAGGATAAGCATTGAGATTTGCTGTGCCTGCGCTTTTGATATTGGTTATGTCTCCGTCGGTAAGAGCATTACCGTAATAGAGAAATTTCAATTGGTTTCCTTTTTCGGCATCAAGGAGCAGAGAGGNATGAGGAGTTGCTACATGCANATTTTCNGCTATAGCATATCCGGGCCANAACAGCGCTCCCATNGATAAGAGNTTTACAATAGTTTTCATGTGTTTAAGTCAGGTTATTGTTATATATTGCAAAATTACTTATAAAGCTGACATTAAACAAACACTATCTTACCCCTTTTTTCACTTTTCTATGGCTATTCAGGTAAGATAAAAGGGTAAGTTTGATGCTAACACTGATTCCTTTTTAGTGATCAATAAACATTAATCCCGTTAAGCCGGCGTTAGGGATGACTTAACGGGATTAATGTTTATACTCTTAAATTTTAATCTGTGAGACAGTCAGAAGCTTTGTGGCTTTATCTGCTCCAGAGCTCTATATCGTCCACTTCTTTTTCTGAATCAATAATCAGCTCAACCGGGTAAGATTTGTCGTTATAGATGATGCCGATGGCATAAGGTTCCTCTGAGTCGGGGAGAACGACTTCCTTAACCATCCACTTCGCTTTCTTTATGTCGAAAGTTTCATCAGCCGGAATCTCTATTACAACCTCTCCAGCCACTTTGGTCTGAATGCCATGGATTGAATCTACGTCCTCCATATCTTCCGCTTCAGAGAGGTCTATATTTTCTCCCCAGTCATACTTATTCTCTTCATCATCGAAGGGTTCAATAGATTCTGTTATTTCTTCAGGATCTACTTCTGTTTCTCCATTCTCGTCGATTACAGTGAGGGAATAGATTATTCCGTCGTAGAAACCTTCATTGTAACAATCTACGATTCCTCCATCCTCGTCAAGGAGATCGATACGAAAGCCTTCTCCTTCGAGATATAACGTCACTTTTTTTGTTGCTTCGTCGCTCATATTTCTATTTTATTATTTATTGATTATCGGGTCAGTAACCCGGTATAAGGATACTTATTTCACTTTCGGGATATAGCCCCAGATGCCGTCGGCTGTCAGGAGCACTTGATCATATTCAGGAGCTAAAATCACTTTACCGTCTGCTATGGATATTACACCATATTTAAGATCGGGCGCTTGAATCTTATGATAGCCATTGACAGGCTTTCCTACCACACGGGCAGGAATCGCTACTGTCGTGCCGGTAGCGAGATTCAGAATCTTCGGCTCGTTCTCCTCTTCATTGTTGATATAGAAGAAGCCGTTACCTAAATTCACAGGATGAGCCACATGGGAAGCCACAACCTCTCCTGCGAGATTGATAATGCTGTAATCATCCTTCTTGCCGATAATTGCATAGCCATTGGAGAATGCCCATCCACGAGTGTCAACAGAAATCTTAGTTTCTCCCTTCTCATCAATATAGATTGTCTTATCATCTTTAAAGAGATTTAGCAGACCTTCGCTGAATTCTACCTGATTGACAAATTGAGCAGGCACCTTCCATTCTTGCGGCAGGATTTCAACGCCGTCGTGGTTGATTACTCCCCAGAGCTTACGGTCGGCTGACACTAAGATTATATCCTTGAAAACCTTTACATCTCTACCTTTGTAGATTGAAGTGCCATCAATTTTCTTAACCTCGACATCATCGAAAGTTGATATAACTATAAGCCCGTGTTGTAAGGACAAATTGCGTGCAGAAACATCATTCATGATGATGTTACCCTTCATATCGGCGAGACTGCGCAAAGCTTTCTTTTCCAACTCGATGTAGCCTTCGTTCTTATGTAAGGAGACACGATCATACTCAGCAGGGATAAGCCAGTTGCCATTTTCGTCAACCAATCCCTCTTTATCACCCTCCTCAACTACTACTATCAGTCCATCTGCCTCATCATAATTACGGATACCATCATACTTTGGCTCAAGTACAATTTTGAGATCCTGATTTATCAAACCATATTTCCCATCTTTTCCTATCGTGCTGTATTTTTCAATGCCATCGAATGACGATCCAAAGCCGCTTATGCTTGAATATTCCGGTTGGAGCACCCAATTGCCCATGAGGTCAATAATACCGACTTTACCTTTCTCTTCAGCTGCCGTAGCTACATTGTTGTAGAAGTTGCCAAGGCGGAAATATTTGGGAGCTATAACCATCTCCCCCTTTAAATCGAAAGCACACTGTTTCTTCGCATCGATTGAGGTGGCTACGATACGACCGTCAAACACGTCATTGACACTGGTATATTCAAACGGATCGAAAAGTTCTTCCCCTTCAAAGTTGATATATCCATAGGAGACATCCTTAGTAGCTTTGTTTTTCTTGGATATCTGGAATACCTCTCCCTCATATTTGACACTCTCCCATTCAGCAGGGGTGATTATCACACCCTTACTGTTGACGACGCCCTTTTTCTTTCCTTTGTAAAAAGCACATAACTCGTCGGTGAGATAACACATTTTTTCGATGCCGCTATAGAAATCAGATTTGAGTTCTCCGTTGATTTCAGATAACTTTTCTCCGTCACGATTGAATGTGATGACACGATCCTTCGTAGGATCAAATTTAATTGTCTTTTTCTTTGCCATTTTTATACTTTTAGTCAGTACTATACGGATTGATAATCTTTATCTGTGATATTGATATATAGCACCTGGTAAGTGCTAAATGATCAATAGTTTTTTTTCTGCTGTGATTAGAGCAATATCAATAGGTATATATACTAAATTTTGATTGAAAATTTAGTATATATCAAATCAGCAGTCTGAAATTTTTGACTGCTCCGTGATGGAAATTAATATTTGGAAGAATTTTCATGCCGTTACTAAAGAATTGTGTCACCTTGTCGGGAGTGCCTGACAAAGCGAGACTGATAATCCTTTGCAACGGGAGGCAAAAGTATTTTAGTTTATCTCCTATAAATGGATGCCGGAATGTAAAAAGGTTACTTAAAAACAAAAATGGAGCATCCGGATTCCCTATAGAATAGAAGAAAGGGTGATGAGCCGTTCCACAATTTTCAACTGTATGTCATTATTGATCGCGACTTCATGACAGCTGAATTGCCAAGATTGTGTAATCACCCTCTCGATGGTTTAATCTAAACCTTTTCGAGTTGCATTGCAAATTTACAATTAAATTTTATTAAACACAAGTAAAAATATTAGAAAAAAAGAGTCAGTCCTCCTTTTGTTATACCATTTTTTTATTAGGGAGGATTGACTCTTTTATTAATATTGATTAAATCAATCAGATAGATTAAGTCATAAGATTGATTTTCTATTAAATATACTATTTCATTAATANTTATGNTAATATNGNAAAGAGGTTGTAACTTATCAAGTGAGAAGAGTATCGAGGACCCGAGAGGCTTCGAGACACATACGGGAGTTATGGTAAGGACATTTCCAGAAACCCGCTTTATCCTCATCCCGGTTTATACTGCCATCCGAACGACGTGACCAATACCATTCTCCGGTGGGGTCAACGAGGTTATCGGCAATGTATCGCCAACTCTGATAAGCCTGTGTTATCCATTTTTCATTTTCCTCTGACCCGGATTCTGAATGAAATTTAGCAAGGTAGAGCTGACCGATCACATTTTCTGCCTGTACCCACCAGTGGAGGTCGGCGTCAAGATTACCGTCAGCATGAAGTTCATAAACCATACTGCCGTCATCTTTACGTCCGGCTAAAGCTGCCTGAGCAATATTATCAGTATGCGATAAGGTTTCTGCATACAGATTATCATCACCGAGCACTTCTGCTGATTCAAGCAGCAACCAGGAAGCTTCGATGTCATGGCCGTATGATTCAGCATCGTCATATTTCTCCCAGTCATCATTGAAGAAAAGTGTGAGATGATGGGTCTCCTGATTCTCGATTTTATATAGGAATATTCTCAATAAATTGGCGGTAGCTTCTTCTACTTTGTTGAGACGTTCTGTTTTCTCGACTGTCTCAATTGGGTTGGTATTTTTTTTCAAGGAAATTTTTAATGCACGGAGAAGGTTGGTATAGCCTTCGAGGATATGAAGATGCGTGTTCATGGTTTTTGAGGCATTTGCATCGCGTTCGCTCAGGCGCATATCCTCTATAGGTTTCCATTCACGTGTTGTGGCTTCTATATATCCTTCTTTCTCGAAATCGCGGGCATGGGCCTCGATCGATTCAAAAAGTGAATATGCCAAATTCAGAACCTTCTCATCTTCGGTTGCCATATAGTATTCCGAAAGACCATAGATAATGAAGGCAATGGCATAAAATTGTTTTTTTGTATCAAGAGGTTGTCCCCCGGCCTCGACACTCCAATAGGCTCCTCCATACTGCTTGTCAATGAAGTGTGTCAGTATGAAATCCAAAGCATGTCGGGCAGCCTTCAAGTACTCGGTATTTCCGGTGGCATTGTAGGCAGCCGCGAATGTCCAGAGGATTCTTGCATGAAGTATAGCACCTTTGGGAGCATCCGGAATAAGATTGTCGTGACCATCGCGACGGCCATAATAGCCGCCGCGAGGATCAGTCATTTTGTCAATCCAATAAGGGAGAATATTGGTGGTAAGGTTCTCTAATAATTCTTTCTTGAAGATAAGAGTATCTGTCTTTTCCATTACTGCGGTGTCGAAGGGTTGAGAATGTAAGTAGGGTTGAGAATGCAAAATAGGAGAGTGTCCTTTTTTATATATCAAAGGATATGTGATTCAGACAGGCTCCACGTATTCTACCCCCGGTTCTTTAACTATTTCCAGACGCTGTGCTTTCAGTTTGGTTACGATCTCTGTCATCTCTTTTGTATCGAGCGGATATAACCATACAATTATGAGAGAGAGAAGCGCTACTGCAGCCGGAATGAAAGTCATGAGCATCCAGAGGCACGTAATCGCACTTGATGGCTGTACAATCTCAAGGGTTTGCACATCTTCAGGTCGTTCGATATAACCGGCTCCGTGAAGCAGCCACATTACGGCAGCTCCACCTATGGCACCACCGAATTTCTGGGCCATGGATGCCGATGAAAATATGANGCCCGTANATGCACTTCGTGTCTTAAGTTCGGAATAGTCACTGACATCTGCATACATTGACCAAACAAGGGGCGACATAATTCCGGTGAGTATGGATATTATTACCTGGAGCAATAACATCAGCAACAGACCTCCATTTGATGAGGGACTACAGAGGAAGAAAACCACGCTGAGAATCACTAAAAGAATGTCGACCAGGATGAATGTGGGTTTCTTACCGATTTTATTCGTGACCGGTACAGCCAACGCCACACCGACCATATTAGCAACCTCTCCAACTCCGAGGAACAGACCGGAGTAGAACAGTATGGACAGTGAGAAGATGAGTATATGCTGTTCGCCCCCTATCACATCGGCAAAGAAGAACGCTACAGTGGCACCACGCACAGTATTGAAAAGATTGANACATAAGNATGCNCCGTTAAGNANCCACCATNGCTTATTTGTGACAANAGCCTTGAGATCTTTCCCTAATGAAGCACTGCACACGGTGGTGAGGGTTTCACGTGTGAGACGNAAACACAACAAAAAGAGTATGAAGCAACATACTGCAATTACAATCATGGCTGATTGCCAGCTTGACTGCAAAGTCAGACCGAAATGATCACGGAAAAGATTACACAAAGGATCCCATGTGAAGAGTGCGATAAAAGAGCCACCGTAGGCGAAAAACATCCTGAAAGAGGAAAAGACCGTTTTCTCCCGGGNACTGTCAGTCATAACTCCGAGCATGGCGCCGTAAGGTACGTTAATCCCCGTGTAGACGGTCATCATAAGAATATATGTGACGTAGGCCCATACTAATTTGGCGGCATAACCCCAATCAGGAGTTGTGAATAGCAAGATTCCGCAGATAGAGAATGGAGCAGCCACCCACAGGAGGTATGGTCGGTATTTACCCCAACGGGTCTTGGTGCGGTCAGCGATAATACCCATCATAGGATCGCTCACGGCATCCCATATACGAGTGACTAAAAGCAAGACACCCGTATCGATAAGACTTATCCCGAAGATATTGGCATAGAAGAAGGGGAGATAATAACTGAAGACTTTCCAGAACATGGATGAGGCCATGTCGCCAAAACCATATCCTATTTTTTCACTCAGAGAGGCCATTCAGGTTGGAGCTTGTTAGGTTTATATTAGATGTATATTATCAGAGACTTTGGTCACCAATAATACTAAGGTTAGAATCTATAAGTCGGTTGAGTGTCTTGACCGATTCGGTGGTTGATAGACCGTCTTGAGGAGTATTGAAACAATAATCGATGAGACGGTCAACAGTAGAGGTAGCTACGTGCATACGTGTGTCGGAAGAGGCATAGTAGATAAATACTTTACCATCTTCATCAGCAATCCAGCCGTTGGAGAAAAGAACGTTCATCACATCTCCGATATATTCATCGCCAACGGGCGCCATGAAATATCCGCCGGGTGAGGCAATTTTCCTCCAGGGTTCATCAAGTGCTGTCATGTACAGGTAGAGCACATAGCGTAATCCTGAAGCACATGCTCTAACACCATGAGCGAGATGCAACCATCCCTTTGATGTCTTGATTGGATGAGGACCTTCTCCGTTTTTCACCTCCTTTATCGTGTGATAATAGCGGGGATCGATGATTATCTCCTCTTTAATCTCTGCATGGCAAATATCGTCAATTAAAGCCCAGCCGATTCCTCCGCCGCTTCCGGTATCAATAAAACCATCCTGCGGTCTTGTATATAAGGCATACTTGCCGTTTACAAACTCCGGATGCAAAACCACATTGCGTTGTTGAGACTTGCTTTTAAGATCCGGCAGTCGTTCCCAGTTTATCAGATCGAGAGTACGTGCGATACCGCAAGCTGCCGTAGCTGCAGAAAGATCTCCGGGTTTCGAATCGTCATGACGTTCCACACAGAAAAGACCGTAGATCCATCCGTCCTCATGACGCGTCAGTCTCATATCGTAAACATTCGTAGCAGGGTTCTCTGTATCCGGTAAGGTAATAGGGTGTGGCCAGAAACGGAAATTGTCGACGCCTGTCGCACTTTCGGCAACGGCGAAAAATGATTTCCTGTCGCTTCCTTCCACTCTCACTACCACTACATATTTGTCACCCCATTTAATTGCGCCTGAATTGAGAGTGGCATTACATCCGATACGCTCCATGAAGAAGGGATTGGTAGCCGGATTGAAATCATATTTCCAGAATGGAGGTACCATCTCCGCTGTAATCACGGGGTTCTCATATCTTTCATATATCCCGTTACCTTCTATGGGCGTGTTGCAACGATGTATGAGTTCTTCATAGCGTCCGAGAATGAGATCTTTGCGATATTCAAAAGTATTCATGATAAAAACCAGAAGAATTATTTTACAAATATAGTTTTGGNATTGTTGTAGAATTTTCTGAAATCATTTTCTGCCTTATGACCGGGGTAAGGCACATAATAATGTCCCGGCTTNTCNCTNTCCACTGCNTTNCGCCATACGCAGACGTAAGCGATGGGCAAATCCTCNACAACGGGNAGTAGAACTTGTGTATACCAGTCATCTATAGTGACACCTTCCAGGCCTGTTTCGGTGAAAGCTGCCAGTTTACCACGCTTCTGTGCCTCTTCCGAAACGAAAGAAAGCTGATTTTTAACCCGTTGACGGAATTCCTCAGTGCCTTCAGCATTATTGAAATGATAAATGTCGCTTCCTAAGATGTCTACATACTCATCACCCGGATAAGTGGTGAAATAATCTTCGGGAGTCAGACCTTTGTCGGGAGAATAGGCCCAAACAACATTATCAATCCCTTTTTCATCAAAAATTTTGCGAGTGCGTTTCCATAAATCAATGTATTGTTCCGGTGTGCTATTTCCGGCACCCCACCAGAACCATGTGCCCGTATTCTCATGCCAGGGTCGGAAGATGACGGCAATCTTATTGCCGTTGGCATCTTTAAGAGATGATATGAAGTCAGCTGTTTTGCCGATCCATGAATCGAGAGTGTCAGATAGAGCTTTATTGTCGTTTATTTCTTTCAGGGGAGATGCAGAGACATCCCATGAGTCTCCTCCACTGAGAGGATTGCGTGCATGCCAGCTGATAGCGTTGATGCCTCCACGGGCATTCTGTGCAACAATTTCTTCAGCCATAAAAGTGAAAGGCACACCGTCAAGATTGTTGGTTGAATCAAGTTCAATCATACCCAGATCCCAGTTCATGAGCCCCGGATATTCCCCGGTCACACTCTTTACATCAGAGGCTCCTTCAACATATTTCCAATCATGACCGTAGGCAGTGTCATCATGGTGTCCGAAATAGAACCGGCCGTCATTTACTACTGAATCGAGACGTGTTATCATTGCCTGAGCCGGGGTTACAGATTCTGTAACTTTTTCACTTTTATTGTGATTCGAGCCACAACTTGCTAAAGTGGCTAATGCCGCGAGGGCAAAAATCTTTGTTTTCATGATGAGATGTTTATAGGGGGAGCAGTTTCATTATGAAGGTAATTTTTATAATGCAAAATTAACTTAAATAAGTGTGTGATTCTAATACTATTTTATCTCATAATAACATAATTATAGAAAAAGAAAAATCAGGTATAACCCTATCCCTTGGTCTTCGGAAAGATGTGATTGTTCGGGCATGTCGATAAAACAAGACACCTTCCCTTTATTCTTACGGCTCCCTTATGCACAAAAAGAAAATCTTGTCTACGGGATAAGTGTTTTATCTGCGTTGACAAGATTTTCAAAATAGAATCAATTATTTTAAGCTTATTGTTATTCTTGAGACATAGAATTTTTGATTATGGCTATTGTCGTAGAATCAGAAGCGAATACAGAATTAAGTCCTTGGGCTTCCTGAGCCGGATCTCCTGTATAATCATCTCCCGACTGCCAAACCTCATGTGTGGGCTGTGCAAGTCCTCCCCAGCCCCAGAAGTTGGCACCTTTGATTTTTCCGGTTTTTTTGATTTCTGAGAACACATGATTGTAATATGCATCCCTGCCTGTCACCGGAGTGCCCTGGGCTATAGCCATATTATCACGCGGGTAGCCGAATTCCTCAAGCACGATTGGTTTGTTTTTATGTCCCGCATTACTTAAAGCCTTTTCAAGAGCATCGTAGTGAGAATTTATATAGTCTGTTGTATTTCTACGAGCTACCTCTATACTATCTGTCACTGTTGAGGTGGAAACCCAACTCCAGTTGTATGGCCAGATATGTATAGTAGCGTAGTCTACTTCGGGATATGAATGGATTTTCGTCCATAATTCCATATCATTCTCACATCCCCATGCTCCTTCACTTCCTGTTGAGACAAGGTGGTTGGGATCGAGACTCTTTATCAGGGATGCAGTCCTGTGTATCCAGTTGGCAAACTGTTCTTTATTATCAGAGGAGAAGCAACGCGGCTCGTTGGCGATTTGCCAAGACATGATAGCAGGTGATTCGGCGTATGGCTTTCCCGTAATAGTGTTGGTGCGACCCACGATATTTTTTACATGATTGGCTGCAAGATTCATCGCAGAGTCACTTGTCACGAATTTTGAGGCATATTTCATATAGGCAGGATAACCTTCGGTAGCCGGATTCACGGCTTTACCTTCTCCGGCCCACTCGAGATATGTGGAGAAACCACCGCTCCATTCCCATGCATTATTTAAATATAGCACGGCTTTCATATCTCTTTTTTCAAGTTCATCCAACAAGTAATCAAGTCCGCGCAGAAGAGTGTCATTGTATTCCCCCGGTGCAGTCTGGAGTGTTGGAGAGATATGAGATGCCAAGCCCTCAGGTCCGTCTCCGCCAACGAGGATGCGAAGGTTGTTGATGCCCATGCTTTGGAGCGTGTCGAGTTCACGGGTCAGTCGGTCACGGTCGCCACCTCTGCCTTCTGACGCCAGAATTGCACCATACCAGAAATTGGTCCCTACATACCGATAGGCTGAGTCACCGATATAGAATTCTCCATCATTTACAGTGACAAAAGGAGACACTTCATTTTTCTTCTCTGATTTGTTTCCGGCACATCCGGCTGCTGCGAGTAAAGAAGCCACAAGAATTGAACCAAAAAATTTTGAGTACTTCATAATATTATAATTTACCAGTTGTCAGTACGGAAAGGGATAAGCGGAAGTCCATACATATCTTTAAGCTGTCCTATGGCAAAATTTTTGAAACAATAGCGCACAGCCTTAATGTCCTTTACTTTATCGCTGGACACAGTTACGGTATAGGGATAGTTCCAGTCTTCTGTAGCAGTGGCGGGATAGAAAACCTTATCCTCACCGGCCACTTCAAAGCCGGGAAGATCCATATTGGGATTTAATCCGCCTGTAACGTTGTTGAAAGTTAGCACAGCTTTGTCACCTTTCAAGTCAACCGATTTAAAGGAGGGATAAGTGGAGGGGATGCCTTCCACACCGTATGTACGGTTAGCCGCCATAAAAGCGAGGCGTTCGCCAATCTCTTTTTTCTTACGAGCATGTATATCTGCCACTTCATAGGGATAGACGAGATCGGTAGTGCAGACTATACCGCTATTGGGTAATATTTCGGCTGCACGATGCTGACATTCGCGGAATTTGGCTGCGTTATCGTTTTCAGGATCGTCATAATTCCATCCGGGCAGTTCAACGAAATAGAAGGGTAATTCTCCAAGTCCCCATTCATCACGCCAAATCTCCACCATATCTTTCTGATGTTCCGGATACTCATCGTGTCTACCGACATTTGATTCACCCTGATTCCAAAGAAAGCCTTTTACAGTATAGCCTAATACGGGTTTTAGCATGGCGTTATACATCACGCCTACCCTTTCCCAGTTGTTCATGTCTTTGTCTTTTTCTTCGGCATCCATGTCCCAACCGGGATAAGTATCGAGTTTCCATTTTGGCATCCAGCCCTCAACTTTCGAACCGCCGTAGGCACAATTGATTATTCCGACAGGCACATCAAGGATATCAGTGAGTGAACGTGCGAAGAAATAAGCTAAAGCTGAAAATTCACCAGCATCGGCCGGATTTGAGGTTTTCCATTTACCCACCACTTTATCCTGAGGAGTATAAGCTTCCCTTTTCGGAATGTTTGCCATACGGATGCCGGGATATTTGCCTGAATAGGCCACTGCCTCGGCAGCTCCTTCCACCGGTTGGATCCCAAATCCTCTTAGAGGCATCTCCATGTTTGATTGGCCGGAGCAGAACCAAACTTCACCGATAAGAATATTGTCTATTTTTTCTTCTCCGTCGCCATCACTGAAAGTAATGGCATAAGGTGTAAATGATGCAGCGGGCGTGGCTACAGCCACTTCCCATCTACCTGTCTTTGGGTCTGATTTCGCAGTATACTGATGATTATCCCAAGAGGGTGTCACGGTTACGGTGGACCCGGGTGTGCTCCACCCCCAAAGTTTCGCATCAGAGTTCTGCTGGAGCACAGCATTGCTGCTTATGATGTCAGGTAATTCGATTTTCGCCGAACCTGTTGATGCCAATAGTGCCAACACGCCCGATAATGCAGTTTTGATAAGTTTAGAGTTCATGATATGACGAATAATTATTGAATCTTAAAATGTTTATTTAGAAAGGTATCCTTTCTTATTTCCCTCAGTGTTAAGATTGTTTCAACGATCAGCCTGAAACATCCCTGTGTCGGATAGATATTTTCAGATAAATTTTTTGTGGTGCTGATAAATTTCGCGGAATGATTTAGGGGAATGCCCTTTTTTCTTTTTAAAAACCCGGTTGAAATTTGAAATATTGTTAAACCCGCAATCATAGCAAATCTCAGCTATTGAGGTTGTGGAATCCACCAACATTCTGGATGCATGACCGAGGCGCACATCGATTATATAGTCTGATATGGAGCGACCGGTGCGCAGTTTGAAGAAACGGCTGAAGGCGGTGGGTGTCATTCCTACAAGTGATGCCAAATCGTTAAGCCGTATATCCTCTTTGTAATGTTCATCGATATAAGCCTGTACCTTTTGCACTCTTCTGCTGTCGCATGCCGGTTTTACTGAGGCAAAAGAAGAACTGGCCAGTCTACGATAGCCACCTGATTCAGCTATCTCATTCAATAAACCGAGAAATTCTAACAGGCCGTTAAAACCGGAGTCTGTTTGTGTGAGACGTTCCAGTCGTGTATAGACCTTGAGAATGGTTGAAAGAGGAAAAACAATTCCATTAGAGCTCTCTTTAAGCAGATTTCTTATTCCGGAAAGTTGATTCTTTTCCAAGAGAGTTTCACCAAAAAGATCTTCAGAAAACTGTATTGTGATTTCCCTGATATGAGCATTGTCACATTCATATTGTTCCCAACCGTGTTCAATACCATGGCCGATAAGAACAAGATCGTAATCACCAACGATTTCTATAGAATCGCCCACCAATCTTCTGGCTCCTTTGCAGTTGGACAAGAAATTAAGTTCAAATTCCCTATGACGATGCACGGGGAAAGTGAATTTATCTTTATAACGGTCTACAAGATAGAAACAATCTTTCTCGGAAAGCGGTGTTATTTCAGTAATGATTTTATCATCCATATCAGGGTTGGTGAGGGGATTATTAAAGAATTTTGCCTCTTCAATAACTTATTTGTTTAAACTCACCAACAAATTTAAGAATTATGTCAGATGATAGCAAAGTTAAAATGCTTTTTAACAGATTAAAACAGACTTATGTCATTAATTGGATATAAAAGTATCATGATTGTATGACATAATGCAGTTTTTGTCCTGATATAGCTGTGTTATCTTTTTGAAATTTGATCATTTTCTCTCTCTTGACGCAGTCGGTCTCGTCTACGCATTGCAAAGAAAGCAAGGATAATGCATAGCATCTCGCCTCCTACGGTAAGCCAGAAACGAGTAGCGTGACCTGATTTTAACAAGTCTACGCCAAAGTATAGAGTCATAAAGAGTGCATATATTATCAGCAAGGCAGTGATGACTTTATATCTTTGTAGCTTCATGATAATTATTATTTAAGAGATTGGCCATTATAAAAAGGTCCGGGAACAGCATTCGTAAACTTCAGGCTAAAGATTGAAACAAGGGATTCACAGATATATCGTTCAGATGTTTTTCACGCTTGTAGGATCATCCGGAGCAGGGAAAACAAGATAAGGAGAGGTATAAGGATAGAAAGCTCCATTCTTAAGGTGATTGTAAATCTTTATACAAGCTAAAGCGTCCAAAGCTGCGTAACTCTGTTGGGCAGAGGTGAGATTTTCAGCTTCCCAATTTGTCAGGCGTTGGCCTTTGGATATTCTTTCTCCAAACAGAATTGCATAGATTTTGGAGAGACTGTTGTCGGATATCAGATATGGTTTCACATATTGTTGAAGGTCAATAAACCCGGCAGGTTCTAAAGGAGCAATGCGACGAAGACTGTGGAAATCGTCATGTATTGATAAGCCTACTTTAAGATAATTTTCATCTTCAAGAAGCTTGATAAGTTCAGGATGCAAACCAATACGGTTAAGACGGAAGAGATAGCAGGTTGTGAGGGTAGAGAGTTGAAGTAAAGACACGGTGTAAAGATGACCTTTTTTAAAACTTGGACGAGTCTCCGTGTCAAAACCTATTATCTTTGCTGACCTTAGATCATTAATAGCCTCACTGATTTTCTCAGGTTGGTCAATAAGACGTATACTACCGGAAAAGGAGGCTGCCGGGAGTTTAGACAACTGCTCCTTAGAAATTGTAATGGTAGCTTTATCGAAAGATTGGGGACTCATACGTCTAAATGTTAATTTGAATGCAAATTTAACTAAATTTTCAATTATCCTGCAAAAAAAACGGCAATTTGTTGCGCTCTCTTCCCTGCTATTACCTCAAAGGGCGCTCCTTCGGAGTAGTAGACTTCTAAGTTAAAAACAGCAATTGTTTTACTACTATAGTCAGGCAGACAGAAATATCTTTCCTTGAAGTATCCTATGACCTTTTTTGTAATTTTTTATGACCTTTTTGAAATATACTATTCTCTGTGGTAAAAGCTTATACTTTTTGAGGCATATCGAGCCATATAGCGTTTTCAAAGTTTATGTTTAGCCATTCTCGCAGATATTTTCGTGTATCTGAACATATTATCTCATCTTTATCAAAGAATGGATTGTATATCACGCCGAACAGAGGTATATTGTAAGTTTTAATGGCATTCAGAGTGAGAAGAGCATGATTGATAGATCCCAACTGCCCGTTGATTACAACGAGTGTGGGCAGCTGACGATCGTGGAGATAGTCAGCTGTAAGATAGAAACCTTTAATGGGTACCATCAGACCACCGGCTCCCTCTATAAGCACATTGTAATAAAGTTTTTTTAATTCTTCAGTAGCTGTATCGACGACAGAGAGATCTATCTCTTTTTTATCAATGGCTGCCGCCAAATGAGGAGAAGCAGGATAGGTGTAAATTATTGGAGCGGTAAGATGTTGGAGGTCAACTTTTTGTAGCTCNATACCCATAATCTTGCGATGACGTAATATGTCCTCACTTATGTCGATGTTACCGGTCTGAATCATTTTTTGAGTTATGACATTAATGCCATTGTTTCTCATTTCACGAGCGAGCCAGCCGGTGGCAATTGATTTACCAACATCCGTACCGACGCCGGTTATAAAGAGTGCAGGAGGAAAATTAATTTCAGTAAATATCATAAGAAAAAATCACTAATGCTTTATCAAAGGTAATTAAAGAATTTGGAATATGCAAACTTACACTATACGACAAGCAAAATATAAAACCGTAAATAAATGAAATAATAATTGCAATGTGAATGAAATCAATGATTCTTATATTTGGAAAACAAAGATTCTGAATGAAGGAAATATCACTTCCGTAAGCTGAGGTAGGGGAGGGGTATTTTTTATAGAGGGACAATAAAAAAGCAGCCATAACTGTCAGTTATGGCTGCTTCATAAGGTTTAGAAGGCAGATTACCAGGCGAACATCGGGTAATCGTTCATCATTTCGTTAACTTCACGACGAACGTCGGCGATTACTTTAGGATCGTCGGCATTGGTAAGAACCTTGTCAATAAGCTCTGCGATTTTTTCCATGAGGTCTTCCTTGGCACCACGAGTGGTAATAGCAGCAGTGCCGAAACGTAAACCTGATGTAAGGAACGGAGAACGGCTGTCGTATGGCACCATATTTTTGTTGGCTGTGATGTCAGCCTCAACCAGTACACGCTCAGCTTTCTTACCGCTCATCTCGGGGAATTTTGGACGAAGATCTACAAGCATACAGTGGTTGTCAGTACCGTCAGAAATAATCTTGTAACCGCGTTTTACAAGAGCATCGGAAAGTGCGGCTGCATTTTTCTTTACTTGAGCAGCATATTCTTTCCACTCGGGTTGAAGTGCCTCGCCGAAAGCTACTGCTTTAGCGGCTATCACATGTTCAAGAGGTCCACCCTGCACACCCGGGAATACGGCAGAATCAAGAAGAGCTGACATTTTCTTGATTTCACCTTTGGGCGTTTTCTTACCCCATGGATTATCAAAATCCTTACCCATGAGAATAAGACCGCCCCTTGGGCCGCGAAGTGTTTTATGAGTAGTGGTAGTGACCACATGTGCATGCTTAACCGGATTTTCAAGTAACCCGGCAGCTATAAGGCCTGCGGGATGTGCCATATCCACCATAAATATTGCACCGATTTCATCTGCAAGCTTACGTATACGTGCATAGTCCCATTCGCGGCTATAGGCGCTACCTCCGGCAATTATGAGTTTCGGACGTTCGGCACGTGCTTTCTCCTCCATTTCTTCATAGTTCACTCTTCCGGTGTTGGCATCTACAGTGTAACTGATAGGACGGAAGTGAAGGCCTGAGAAATTGACCGGGCTACCATGACTCAGATGGCCGCCATGGCTCAGGTCCATACCCATGAAAGTATCTCCCGGTTGCAGACAGGCCATGAAAACTGCCATATTGGCCTGAGCGCCGCTATGGGGCTGCACATTGGCCCATTCTGCATCGAATAATTTTTTTGCACGCTCAATGGCAATTGTCTCCGCCTTGTCCACTTCCTGGCAACCGCCATAGTAGCGGTGGCCTGGATAGCCTTCGGCATATTTATTGGTGAGGCATGAGCCCATGGCACGCATAACTTCATCGCTGACAAAGTTTTCGCTTGCAATGAGTTCGATTCCGCGGCGCTGACGAAGATGTTCGCGGTCGATAATCTCGAAGATTTCGTTGTCTCTTTGCATTGTAGTTAACATTTTAAGTTAGTTGGAGGAAGTGCCCCGTATACTCTTTGTAAGAGCAGTGACACTTCCTCCGTAATTTTTTGAATTGAAGGTGTTATCCTCCGAAATTGTCATAATGTATCGCTTCCGGTTCGACACCGAGATTGTACAGCATATTATTTACCGCATTACTCATAGGACCCGGACCACACATGTAGTATTGTATGTCTTCGGGGGCCTCATGATCTTTAAGGTAAGTTTCATACATAACCTGATGTACGAATCCGGGAGTGTATTTAACTCCGGCAGCATCGGCAGCCGGGTCAGGACGGTCAAGAGCAAGATGGAAGTGGAAGTTGGGGAACTCTTTTTCCAACTGGAGGAAATCATTGAGATAGAATACCTCGTTGAGTGCACGTGCTCCATAGAAATAATGCATCTCACGGTCGCGCGTGTTCAGAGTCTTGGTCATCCACATGATCTGAGCGCGAAGAGGAGCCATACCGGCGCCACCGCCTACCCATATCATTTCTGCCTTGGAATCAACGATCGGATGGAAATCTCCGTAGGGACCGCTCATCAGCACTTTATCACCGGGTTTGAGTGAGAAGATATAAGAGGAAGCGATGCCCGGGGGTACATCCTGGAATCCAACCTGAGGTTTTGGTTTGAAGGGTGGGGTAGCGATTCTGACTGTCAACATGAAACGGTCGCCCTCTTCGGGATAATTGGCCATAGAGTAGGCACGTACGGTTTCTTCCGTATTTTTTGCCTTCAAAGTGAAGAGACCGAATTTCTCCCAAGCCGGCAAATATTCGTCAGTGATAAGACTCTTGTCAATGTCCTTATCGTAATCCATCTCATATTTGGGGATTCTGATCTGTGCGTATGAGCCCGGAATGAAGTTCATGTGTTCTCCCTTGGGAAGTTGCACGATAAACTCCTTGATAAATGTAGCCACATTCTTATTGGAGATAACTTCACATTCCCACTCCTTGACTTCTAGTGCGCTCTCATCGAGATGAATGGCCATATCACCTTTCACCTTTACCTGACAGCCGAGTCGCCAGTGATCTTTGATCTGCTTACGAGTGAAGTGTACAGCCTCAGTAGGGAGCATATCGCCACCGCCTTCGAGCACTTGCACTTTACATTGCCCGCAGCTACCTTTTCCACCGCAAGCAGAAGAGAGATGCACACCGCCGTCGGCAAGGGTTGCGAGAAGTGATTTACCACTTGCCGCTCTTACATCCTTTTTGCCACCATTTATTGAAATAGTAACCTCACCGGAGGCCACGAGCCAGTTTTTTGCCAACAGGAGCACCACCACGAGCACAATGACGATGACAAGGAAAATCAACGCCGCTACGATGACTGAGTTCCAATGAATCATATTTAGTAAAGACATAATAGAGCTGATTTAGAGTTTGATTCCGAGGAAGCTCATGAAGGCAATGCCCATGAGGCCTGTAATAATAAAAGTGATGCCGATGCCGCGTAATGGAGCCGGAATCTGATTATAAGCCAGACGCTCACGTATGGCGGCCAGACAGGTGATAGCCAAAAGCCATCCTATGCCGGAGCCGGCACCATAGACAGTGGCAGTCCAGGCATTTGAAAAGTCGCGTTGCTGCATGAAGAGTACGGCTCCGAGGATCGCACAGTTAACGGCGATAAGAGGAAGGAAAATACCGAGTGAAGAATAAAGGGCGGGAGAATATTTCTCGATTGCCATCTCCAGAATCTGCACAAGAGCCGCGATCACAGAGATAAACATTATAAGACCCAAGAAACTTAGATCGGTTTCAGCATATTCTTCACCAAGCCAGCTCAAAGCACCGGGCACAAGGATGAAATGATTTATACACCAGGTGACGGGCAAGGCTATTATAAGCACAAAGCAAACCGCTACGCCAAGACCGAAGGCGGTCTTTACATTCTTCGACACGGCAAGAAAAGAACACATGCCGAGGAAGTAGGCGAATATCATATTGTCGACAAAGATCGACCGGATAAACAAATTTAGATTTTCCATAACTTGAATCTGAATTAAGATTTTGAATTACCGGTAAAATTATTCTTGAAGATCTTTGTTGTGTGAACGGTGAACCCATATAATGCAGGCTACAGTGATAAGCGCCATAGGGGGCAGAATCATCATACCGTTGTTCTGGTATCCGTGTTCATACCACCACTGTGGAATAACCTGGAAGCCAAAGAGTGTTCCGCTCCCGAGCAGTTCGCGGAAGAAAGCAACGATAATGAGAATGATGCCGTAACCGAGACCATTGCCAATGCCATCGAGGAAAGCGGGCCAAGGACGGTTGCTCATCGCAAAAGCTTCAAGACGACCCATAATAATACAGTTGGTTATGATAAGGCCGATGAATACCGACAAGGCTTTGCTGACATCGTAAGTGTAGGCTTTCAATACCTGGTCTACAATTACAACGAGAGCAGCCACGACTACCAACTGTACTATGATTCGTATAGAAGTCGGGATAGTATTGCGAAGCAATGATATAATTACATTTGCGAGAGCGAGCACAGCCGTAACTGATATTGTCATTACCACAGCAGGCTCAAGTTTGGCAGTCACCGCAAGAGCCGAACATATACCGAGCACCTGTACAATGACCGGATTATCCTTCGAAAGTGGATTTACGAGAGGAAGTAGTGATTTATTGATGTTCATAATGCGGAATCTTTAAGAGATTTGAAGAAAGCCGTATAGGGCTCGAGTGAGTTATAAAGCATGGCCTGAACGCCCTGACTTGTTATAGTGCCTCCACTGACGGCATGCACCCAAGCCTGTCCGTTAGGTTCCTTGCCGACTTTAGAGACTGCTACAGAAGTAAAACTGCCGTTGGTGGAGAATATGTTCTTTCCCTCAAACTGATCGCAGAAAGCTGGTTTCTCAATTTCGGCACCCAGACCCGGGGTTTCGCCCTGATGTGCAAAATAAGCTCCGTAGATTGTATCTCCGTTGTTATCGAAAGCCACATATCCCCATATCGGACCCCAGAGACCGGCTCCATACACAGGAATGATATATTTCAATCCGTTGTCGGTCTGGCACTCAAACACCGGAAGGAGACGTTGGTCAGCCGGTTTCTTGACCTCAAGGCTAACGTTTACATCGAAGGCATTTTCATTTGAATCTATTTTTGCGCCTTGTGTATTGACGATATAGCTTGAAGTGATATGTGTGTCGAAAAGACCGGAAACCGTTTCACCCTTTTGGGGGACGATTCGTGCGGCTGCAAGAATCTGACGCTTGGTGTCGTTCTGGATATTTTCAATCTGTTGAGGTCTTAAAGCCTGATAAACTACAGACAGAACCACTCCCACCACGATGACGAGCACCGTTGAGTAGATTATGGTATAGGTATTACTTTGTCTATTCATAATTTCAGGAGTGTTATTAGTTCTTTGCCGTTACACGTTTGAGACGGCGGTTGATGTTTGCATTTACCACACAATAATCGATCAGCGATGCGAAGCAGTTCATGAGTAGGACGGCAAGCATTGCACCTTCCGGATAACCTGTATTGTAGCATCTTATGATGATTGCTATTGCACCGATAAGGAAACCGTAAATGTATTTACCAANATTGGTGCGACATGCAGTGACAGGATCGGTGGCCATGAAGACGATGGCAAATGCGAAACCNCCGAGCGACANTTGTTCAAATGGCGTAAGATAAGTGACAGGATAAAGCGGAGTGGCGAAATGATTGGCCANAAGNGCCATGAAGAATCCGCCCACTGCACCTGAAAGAACGATTCTCCAGGATGCTATGCCTGTGGCCAGCAGAATTACGAGACCAATAAGGATGCAAAGGGTAGAGGTCTCTCCCCAGGAACCGGGGTAAAATCCCATGAACATATCTGTGAATGTGAGTGGTGTGCCATTCACTCCCAGCACTTGTGCAGGACCATCAGAGGCAGCTAACTGTCCGAGTGGTGTGGCTCCGGAAAAAGCGTCGATNGCTTCNTGACCNCCNANNGANACNAACACATGNTCNCCNCTCATNTGNGAGGGATAAGCNAAGAAGAGGAANGCACGGGTNACGAGNGCNACGTTGAGGAANTTGTANCCNGTNCCNCCGAACACCTCTTTTGCAAAGATNACGGAGAANGCNACNGCTANGGCNANCATCCAGCANGGNGTGTCNACNGGNCAAATCATNGGGATGAGNATACCNGAAACNANGAANCCCTCCTGNATNTCNTGTCCACGNATCTGNGCTACNACAAANTCNATTCCAAGACCTACGATATAGGCGGTCAGGATCTGGGGAAGTGTTGCAAAAAAGCCGTAGAAGAATAGATGGAACAGGCCATGGTTGGCGTCGCCAACAGCTAAGGCATGTTGCAGACCTACATTCCACATGCCGAATAGGCAGCAAGGGAGCAGGGCAATCACCACCATGATCATCGTACGTTTGGAGTCGTTGGCATCATGAATATGGACTCCTGAGCGAGATGTCTCATTCGGGGTGAAAAGGAAAGTGTAGAAACCATCGAAAACGGAATGAAGTTTTGAGTACTTCCCCCCTTTTTCGAACTGTGGCTTCACACTGTCGATTTTTTTCTTTAATCCTTTCATCTGTCAGGTTGGATTTATGTCTTAAATTATGATAGTTCTTTTCTGAGATTATCGAGTCCTTCTCTGACAATCTTCTGAAGTTCGATCTTGGATGTGTCGACAAATTCCGNTAGAGCGAAATCTTCCGGGGCCACTTCATAGATTCCGAGTTTCTCCATACGGTCGATATCCCCGGCCATAATGGCTTTCAGAAGATATTCCGGATAGATATCAAACGGGAATACTTTATCGTATTCGCCACTGAGAATCATTGCACGGTGTCCGCCTTTTATGCGGGCATCAAACTCAAACGGTTTGGAGAGACCTCTCAAGAAAGCCGGGAAGCTACGTTTAACACTATATTTCATTGGGTTAAGAGATGCCCAACCCATAAATTCATCAGCGTTGTCACCCTCCTCGATCACTGTGATCTGACGGTAAGGATAGTGAAGGAAATCATCTTTATATACTCTTACGCCGGTAAGGACATTCCCTGAGATTACTCGTATGCCTTCTTTATTCTTCAATTCGCCNGTAAGAAGCGAGTCTATCTGAGCACCGATTGAGGTGAGAACAATATGAGGATCACGGATCTCCGGTCCCGTCAAAGCTACCCTTGTGGAATAATCAATCTCACCTTTAGTACAAAGTTTACCGATACGCACAACTGTTGGGGAGTCAAGAGTCCAGACAGTTTCACCTTTGTTGACAGGGGCGATAGCGGCGATCTGGGTGCCTACGTTACCTGCCGGATGCGGACCTTCAAACTCGTAGACTTCTGCAACATGGGATGACAGGTTTTCACTACTGCGCACACCAAGATATACCTTGCCGGAAGTCAGTTTAGCCAGACATGCAAGACCTTTTTCAAGCCATTCCCGCTGTGCGTGGTCTATCAGCTTGGCAGCAAGTGGAGCGGAATCAAAGGATGTCACAAAGATGTCGCGGGGCACACTGTCGACATCAGGCACAATGTCATAAGGACGCTGACGCATAAGAGCCCATAATCCGCTTTCGAGCATTGCGGCTTTAATCTCGTCTGCAGTTGCGGCCGGAGTGAAAGAGTGTTTCTCAACAGACTCTTTTCGGACACTGATGAAGCGTATATGACGACGTTCACCACGGTTAACTTCTACCACCTCACCTGCAACCGGGGAAGCGAGACAAATTTTACCCGTAGCCTTGTCTTTAAGGAGCGGGTCGCCTATCTTGACTTTGTCACCCGGCTTGACTGCAGCCTTCCATACTTGACCCGGATAATCGTCGGGGGAGATGGCAAAGAGTGTAGTCTTTTTGTCTTCTGTCACGCGAGAAGAGGGTGCACCCGTAATCGGGATGNCNAGANCCTTCTTTATTCGTTTAAGTTCAGCCATATTATATAATAAATGTGAATTACTGTCAGTTTAGTGCTTTTGTGAAAAGTAAAGGAAGATTGTCGGTATGGACAATTTTATATAATTTTGCAAATTTACTAATAAATGTGTTTTTATGCAAAGTAATCTGAAAAAATAACTTGCATTAAATTTTATTATTTGCAGTTGTCATGATATCTCCTGACCAATTGAGATAGAATGCTTTTGTTCAGCAAGATGAATATATAAAAAACTTCCTTGACACTCTTCAGTGTCAAGGAAGTTTTTTATAGGGTTTGACTTGAAATTATTTCAGACCTTCTACGAATTTACGGTAAGGTTCATTATTGGGATCAAGCTGGAGATATTTGTTGAAGTATTCTTTAGCTGATGCCACATCTTTCTGATCAAGGTAGTAGTTGCCCATGTAGTTGTACATCTCTTTAGCATCTGAGCTGTAACGAGCGGGATTCTCGCTGCCTTCGAGAAGTGTAATAGCTTCAGTATAGAAAGGAACGGCAACTGATGCGATTTCACCTTCTGCGGCTCTTTGTTTTGCAACATCACCTTTGAATTTGATTGGCTTATAGTTGTCGGGAAGAATGTCATGACCCTTGCCGGCATATTCGAGTGCCATATCATAATACTTGGATGCTACATCAGGATTTTCCTTCTGATTCTCTACACCTGCGTAATATGCGAAAGTAGCCTGCTGAATGAAATCATTGTAACCGGGTTTCTCGGAGTGCTGGATATAGCCCTGGAAAGTATCGGCAGCCTTAGAAAGGTTATTTTCGCCTACGTAGGTCATTGCAAGCTCTTTATAGAAGGCTGCATTATCAGGATTTTCATTTATAGCCTCCTGTAGGAGAGCTTCTGCTTCCTGAGGACGCTTTGCTGTGTTAAGCTCCTGAGCAATAAGGATATAGTCGATGGGAGCAAACTTGTTGGCAGGGTTCGATTTATGAGCGGCAATCAAAGCCTCGGCAAGAGGAAGAAGCTGATTAGCCATTTCCTTGTCCTGAGCTGCGTTCATGAACTGATAACGCTGAGCTGTGAAGTTGCTTGGATTGGCGTTAAGAAGCTGAGTGGAGTAGTCATAACCGGCTTTGTAATCGCCACCGTAGAAGAGAAGGAAAGCATAGCGATCCTCATCCTGCTTAAAGTGGTTGGGGTTCTTCACATATTTACCATACTCCTGAGCGGCTGCCTCAAACTTCTGCGCGTTATAGTAAGCATTTGCGAGCTCTCTTTGTGCCAGAGCGGAATTAGGATTAAGCTGCAACAGTTTGTTAAGCATGTCGATTGCATACTGGGGATTCACCTGAGTGAAGAGGTTTGCATATTTTACATAAGCCTCAGTTGCATCGGGGTTATAGTTTGCTGCCATCTCATATTGAGCGGCTGCGCCACCTATATCCTTGCTGTCTTTCTTACGGTCACCCTCGAAAAGATAGATATCAGCTTCCTGCATGTTGGCTTTACGGGCATCAGCTACATATTTATCGATTTCTTTTGCGTATGCCACAGGATCTGTATCATAATATGCGCGTGCGATGTCAATTAAGAGCTCTGCATCTTTTTTAGCAAGACTCTTGGCCATCTTGAATTGTTTATCAGCAGCAGATTTGTCACCGTTACGCAGATCACAAGCACCGAGACCAACATAATTGTACCCATATTGCGGGTTGATCTGGATACCTTCGTTAAAATGTTTGGCAGCGTCAGCCACTTTACCTTCTTCCAAAGCTATCAGACCGAGATAATAGTTTGATACTGCTTTATCAGTGCCGGCATTGTTCAAGTTACGTACAAGCAACTCCTTTGCGTTGTGGAGCTGATCTGCTTTGTAATACTCCTTGCCCTCTACATGGGTCTGTGCCATTGAGGTGAGTGCGGCTGCGATAAAAGCAGCTGAGAATAAAAACCTGAATTTCATCTTATAGATTGATTTTAACTGATTGCGAACTAATTTATATGGTAAATCATTGCAAAATTAGCAAAAAATCTTATTTATTCTATAAATTGAGTTGTTAATCTTATGAATTTTACTGAAAAATTTTTTAATATATGAAAAATCCCCTGTAAAAGTTTATTTCATTTACCGGGGATTATAGGGTGTTTATATATTATTTACATTTCAGATAACTTCTACCACCCGTGGGTTCATGTGATAGGGGAGGATACCTGTCTTGGTGATTATCTTCTGTCCGACAAATCCTGTCATGAAAACATAGAAACTATGGAGCACTGTAGAATTGCTGGCTGTAGAAATCATATATACCTTCCTGACGAGAGGATACTCTCCGGAGTAGATATATGCCTGATATGGCTTATAAGCAACCAGATTCATGTCGTTTTCCGGTGTAGGGTTACTTATTTTCATGATATTCACCTCTGAAGTAAGAGTTGAAGCTACGGTATCATTCTGATTCTGGTAATCTTCCATTCTCTTATCCATGGGGATCTTCTTTGCCACACTCAGATCATCTCCAAGCCAGCTGACACTAATCACACCAAGTGCGTCGGGATCAGTCTTGACGATATCAAATACGGCTGCATTATTTTTCTGTGCATAAGTATTAGGTGTGTCAGAAATTTGTTTCCCTTCCGGAAGGAATTTCTCTTTAAGATAACTTACAGTAGAAGACTGAGCATTATCGAAGACAATCTTGATAGCAGTAGTATCATTTCCGGCGAGTTGGCTCCATTTGTTGATTTTTCCATTGAGGATNTCACCAACTTCAGTCATTGAAAGAGCCCCAACCGGGTTCTTTTTGTTAGTGATGATAGCTACAGCATCCACAGCGATACAATTCTGGCGAACNACTCTCTTATATTTTGATTTCATATAAGCGATCTGCTCTTTTGAGAGTTCGCGGGTGGTAATTATNGCTTGTGTGCCATCGGCAAGAAGGGTATCGAGAGCCTCTCCCTCACTGACATAAAACGGTATTATTGAAGATTCGGGATAAGTATATTCAAATACTTCTATTTCCTCTTCAAGAATATTCTTGAAACCGTCGTCGCAATATATGGTAGCGCTTCCAGCAGCATATTCACCGCGTTTCACGGGAGTACAACTGATTGCTCCTGCAGCTGTAGCCGCCAGAAGCAATGCAGATGAAATTCTTGTTAATTTTGATAGTTTCATGGCATCTGACTTTATCAGTTCCAACCACGATATAGACGATAGCCTCTCCAGACACCGTATGCACAAAGGATGCCACCGACAGTAGCACTTACGGCTACGTTGTCAATGTTAAATATGTCAAAGATGAATAGCAGACCAACGGCCACATAAACTATCACCATAAAGATACCGAATATCAGTCGCCCGCTTTTGGGCATGTTATCATTTCCGCTCATAACTTTGATTTTTTATATGTTCTATAATTTTAACAAATATCGTTAACGGATGTTCAGAAAAATATTAAAAGTTTTTGTCAGTTTTTTTATTTAAATTATCAACAGTTAACCATTTCAATTTTTAGAAGTAAACTATCAGATATAAAATAATACAGTGAATATCCCAATAGGAATAAATTATTGAATTTTCAATGATGACTTAGTAAAAATAACATAAAAAAGGAAGACCTTTCAAGAGGTCTTCCTTTTTTATGTAGTTCAGATGTGAAATTACTGATTCTGAAGTCTGAAGGTTACAGGGAGGTTGAAGTAAGAACGAACGGCAACACCATTGTTTTTACCTGGCTGCCACTTCGGCATCTTCTTAACCACGCGGAGAGCCTCACGGTCAAGGTCCTTATCGACACCCTTGAGGATTTCGGCTGTACCGATTGAACCGTCTTTCTCAACCACAAACTTCACGATTACACGACCCTGGATGTCGTTAGCTGCAGCCTGTTCCGGATAACGGATATTCTGGCTGAGCCATTTCATAAGGGCTGCCTGACCGCCGGGGAACTCAGCTTGCTGTTCAACGGCCTGGAAGATTTCCTCCTCTTTGGGTTTAACCTCGGGTTCGGGTTCCTTCACAATAACCTGTTCCTGCACAGCTTTGAATTTATCAGCGTCATCAGAACCTTCCTGGTTAACGACACCACGAGCGGTGTTGTCTTCCTTCTGTTCTTCCATGTCCATCACCTCGTTCTGCACTTTGTCAGCATCGACGATGGCAATCTGAGTAACCTGAACGGTAGCGAGCACTTCCTCGGGAACCTCGATTTCAGGCTGTTCAAATTTCTGCTCTTCCGGTTCCGGTTCNGGTTCGGGTTCGGGTTCATCCTGATCGGCGAGCAACTCTGCAGCAGCCATTTTCTCACGCTGTTCCTGGAGAGCTATAGCTTCCTGTTCAGCACGGTAGTCAGAATACTTGGAGTATGCTATGAGCATGATGAACACCACTACAAGACCGATAAGTGTAAAGAGGACAGCCATATTGTGGCGTTTGTCGCTGTCTTTACGGAGCTGGTATGCGCCAAAGTCCTGATTTTTATCTGCAAAGACTATATCGCGCCATTCCTTAGATGTTAGATCTACATTGCTTTTAGCCATTTTTCTTTTCTGCTTTAAGGGTTAATAAATCTAACGTCACTGACCGGGGTGAGTTTTCCANTACTCAGAGAGCATCACGGAGTCAACCTTTGTCATGTTATCGATCTGATATTTGGAGATAGAGTTGATCTGCATTTCGTCAAGGATCTCCACAAGGCTTCCGAAAGAAGCTTCAGGAGTTGACTTGATAATGATCACAGGTTTCTTGAGGTTTTCATTTTTGCGGATAGCGGAAGCAGCTTCGTCATACGCAGCCTGTGCTTTCTCACGATCAGCTTTAGTCTCAAGAGGACCGAAACCACCGTCGGCATATTTCTTCTTTATCTCTTTTATCTCTTTAAGCACATCAGCGTTACGCTTCTGAATGATCTCACGGATACCACGTGCTGATTTGTCGCCTGCCGAGTTAACTTCGTCAGAAAGGAATTCGCTCTTCTGAAGGTTGTTATTCTCTGCAATGACAGTTCCGCCGGGGCCGAACATTCCGGCGTCACCACCGGGTTTGCCAAAGTAATAATAAACCTCATTTACCACCTGACCGTTGACAGAGTCAACGACATTTGTACCCGCTTTTCTTTTGGCATCGATGAGAATGGTAACAGCATCATCGGCTGAAGCCTGCGACATGTTTTCCTGATTCTCTACTTTCTCATTAGAAGGCAAGGCGATGGTAAGGGTCTGCGATTTGATCATTGTGGTACAAAGCATGAAGAATGTTATGAGCAACATGTTCATGTCGACCATCGGCGTGAAATCCACGCGGATATGCATCTTTTTCTGGGCGCCTTTCTTTTGTTTGCCGCCGTCATTTTGTTGAACTTCTGCCATGGTCTTATTCTCCTGCTTTAAGTGCGGTCAAAAACGTAAATTTATTCATGTGAATGGTCTGGAGATTGTCCATAACCATATGAATGATATTGAATGGAGTGTTATGGTCGGCTTTGATAGCCACACCTGTTCCATCCTTTATAGCCTGTGCAAGGTTATCGTTCTCGGTTTGACGAAGTGCTTTCATCCACATCTGGAATTCAGTTGGGTTATTCTCATCCTGATTTGCAGAGATNGGAATACCNGTGACATGATTCCTGTTATCGTCTTCACCTGCGAGCCAATTGTCCATTTTGGTCAGACCCTCCGGCTGATTGGCGAGGTCAAGGAACTCACCCATCTGTGATAGAGGTACACCGAATGAACCCAGTTTGCTGAAGGCTATTTTCTGCTCGGTGTTGAACTTTACCGGTTTGTTCTTATGTGATTCGTTGTAGATTTCGCTTACTTTATCAAGGAGCGCCATTCTCATCTTTTCATTTGACCATGCAGATGAGGTGTCGTTGTTCATTGTAAGCCAAACCTTCCCTTCCGGGCTGACGAGCACCTGAACGAAGTTAGTTTCCTGCACCTTCTCAGTAGAAACTGAGGGTGGGGTGATAACTGTTGTAGGCTCTTTCTGGAGGAAGGTCGAAGTCAACATGAAGAAGGTAAGGAGCAGCACCGTCACGTCACTCATCGCGGTCATGTCGATGAATGTGCTCTTTCTTGCTATTTTTACTCTTCCCATATTAGCTATTAACTTTTTCGGTTTGAAAGATTCAGATTATCGTTGCTTTATCGCACAAATTATTTGTGAGTAGCAGCGAAAGTAGCTACGATTGAGAAACCGATTTCGTCGATAGCGTAGGTGAGGTTGTCGATCTTATTTGTAAAGAAGTTGTAAGAGATAACGGCGAAAGCACCGGTTGCGATACCGAAGGCTGTGTTCACAAGTGCCTCGGAAATACCGGTAGAGAGCTCGGTTGAGTCAGGTGAACCTGAAGATGCAAGAGCCTGGAATGATTTGATCATACCCATAACGGTTCCGAGAAGACCGACGAGAGTACCGAGTGTTGTNAGNGTNGCCACGATGGGGAGGTTCTGAGANAGNGAAGGCATNTCGAGNGCNGTAGCCTCNTCNACNGCGTTGCGGAGNGTAGTNAGNTTCTGCTCTTTGCTGAGNNCNGTGTTGGCNTCCATCTCTTTGTACTTNACGAGNGTNTTGTANACTACAGATGCAACAGAACCTTTCTGCTTTTTGCAACGATCCATAGCTGCGTCGATATTGTTGGCAGCGAGGTCTTTCTTGATATCAGCGACAAACTTGGTGGTGTTGCCTTTGCCGGCAGCAGAACGGATGGCGATCCAGCGCTCTACAGAAAGCACGATTACAGTGAGGAAGAGGGTCATAAGGATAGGCACGATGAAACCGCCTTTGTAAACTGTTCCAGCCAGGTTGATGGGGTGGCCGGCAGGATCATTACCTTCGAAGTTGCCCGGAGCACCCATACCGAAGAGGAAGATGCACACAGCGCAGATAGCGCAGGCGATGATTACGAGGAAGGCATTGCGGATACCGCGTACGTTGCTGATTTTCTCTTCCTTTTTCACTTTAGCCGCAGCTGTTGTAGGAGCGGGCTTGGGATTCTGAGATTCCATAATGTTAAATAGTGTTTGTTTGATGATTAAATATGTTTAGTTTGTGTTGTCTTCGGAGGAATATGACTAAGTCATCCTGACCGTTAATGATGGGTTTTTCATGTCTTAAGGCTATTTTTCTGTATTATAACCTAACGACAATGCAAAATTACAATTTAATTTGAAAAAATCAATACTTATTTAACGAAAAAAATATTTATGAATCTTGCCTATCTGTGAAAAATTTGTGAAAAAGTATATTTAACNTTTCANTTATGNTCNGCTCGGCGAGTTTTCGGTATCAAGTNTTGNGTTTCCCGGGATTAAATTTATATACGGTCGGGTATGCCTATACCCGACCGTGAGAAAGATTTATTCTGATACGGCAGCTACACCGGGAAGAACTTTGCCTTCGATTGCCTCGAGAAGAGCACCGCCACCGGTAGATACGTAAGACACCTTGTCGGCAAGACCAAACTTGTTGACACAAGCTACAGAGTCACCGCCGCCTACGAGGGAGAAGGCACCGTTCTGAGTGGCCTCTACGATTGCCTCGGCTATGGCGCGTGAGCCGTCGGTGAAGTTCTCGAACTCAAACACACCTGCAGGACCGTTCCAGAGAATAGTCTTTGAAGGAATGATAGCCTCTACGAAAGCAGCACGAGTGGCGGGACCTGCATCGAGACCTTCCCATCCGTCGGGTATATCGTTAGCGGGGCAAACGATTGTCTTGGCGTCATTGCTGAAAGAATCTGCTGCGATGCAATCTGTGCCGAGAATAAGGTTGACTCCTTTGTCTTTTGCTTTCTTGATGATATCGAGAGCAAGGTCAAGCTTGTCGTCCTCACAGATTGAGTTGCCGATCTTTCCACCCTGGGCTTTGGCAAATGTATAAGTCATACCGCCACACAGAATGAGATTGTCCACCTTGTCCATAAGGTTTTCGATGATACCGATCTTGGTTGATACTTTGGAGCCGCCCATGATAGCTGTGAAGGGACGTTTGATATCCTTGAGGATATTGTCGACAGCCTGCACTTCTTTCTCCATAAGATAACCGAGCATTTTGTTGTCAGGAGTGAAATAGTCAGCGATTACAGCTGTGGAGGCATGTTTACGGTGAGCTGTGCCGAAAGCGTCGTTTACGTAAACATCCGCATAGCTTGCGAGTGTTTTTGCAAACTCCTTCTGACTTGCTTTCATAGCTTTCTTGGCCTCTTCGTAAGCGGGATCGGCTTTGTCGATACCTACGGGCTTGCCCTCCTCTTCAGGATAGAAGCGTAGATTTTCGAGCAGGAGCACCTCGCTCGGTTTAAGTTCTGCGGCAGCCTCAGCGGCTTTTGCACAGTCAGGAGCGAATTTCACATCGGTGCCGAGAGCCTTAGCCACGTCTTCGCGGATCTGGGCAAGGCTGAATTTAGGATTGATTTTGCCTTTGGGTTTGCCCATGTGTGACATGAGGATAAGGCTACCGCCGTCGGCAAGGATTTTTTTGAGGGTGGGAAGGGCACCGCGTATACGGGTGTCATCGGTGATGTGGCCGTTTTCGTCGAGAGGCACGTTGAAGTCTACTCTCACGATGGCTTTTTTACCTGCGAAATTAAAATTATCGATTTTAGCCATTGGTAAAATATGAGTTAATTTAT
>WFLX010247595.1_pt1 | contig 32803 bp, 40 predicted proteins | sample 4967041 | NCBI WGS metagenome assembly WFLX01 (sample SAMN12857096, study PRJNA449069) | gut metagenome | isolation source: stool from male and female vole | host: Microtus ochrogaster | place: USA:Florida | collected 2017
TGCTCAAGATTTATTATTTGGGCGAAACGAACATTCCCAACATGATAAAAGACGTGTACGCGGACTTGATAAAATATCCTAAGGCGGAGCAGCAGCGGCTGCTCAAACTGTCAAAAGAAGCGCTGACGGAATGGCTGCACGTGTACACGCAGGTCATCAAGGGACTGTACCCGCTGCTCATGCGCATGTGTAGCCAGAAATACGAGGCGTTCCCCTATTTTTTCATGAATCAGACGAGCGCGATTTTCAGTTTTTTGGGCATCAACAAATTCGACCTGCTCCTGCCGCAGAAAAAAGGCGAACAGGCGGCGCAGGCGGACGATGCGGCTGACGGACAGGCAGAGGAATCGGAAGAAACCGGGGAAGCCGAGGAGCAGAAAGCGGGACAGAAGTCTGGGGCGACGACGGACGACATGGTGAAGGCGGGGCTGAACCTGCTGAACACGCTGTTCCCGCAGGCAGGCTTCAACCAGCTGGAGAACATGCCCGATATGTTCCCATATTTTGAGCCGATGTACGATTTTGACGACGGCTACAACGTCATCGCGCCCGAAAACCCGCTGATGATTACGATGGTGCTGCTGCACATTTCGGAAGATATTTTCCAGGGCTGCCGCAATATCCAGTTTTCCAAAGAGCCTGATGACGACAAGTCGGACAAGGATACGCTTGCCGTCGCGCTCAACGAATGGTCTGCCTACCGCGAAATCATCTTTGAAAAGAACTATCTGGACGAGCTTTTGGAGCTGGTGAACAAGCAGTACACCAAGAACGAATTCAAGTCGAGCGCGCCCGGCAAAAAACTGATAATGTCGCTGCTGTGGCAGACGAAGTACAACTTTCTGCCGCACTTTGAATTTGAGCAGCTGCTGCTGGAAAAGCCGAACAACGACAGCAAGCAACGCCCGCTCTGCCTGCGCGTAAGATTCCTCAGGGACACGTTCCTTGCCATGTCGCAGGGCGCGGACAACGCGGCAAAGGACAAAGGCACGGTCGTCGGCGTGGCGAATCCCTGGAGCCGCTACGAATTTGACATTCCGAACATCGTATCCAAGCGCATGGACGTGCTGCTGGGCGCAAAACGCAGCGACAAGGAGACCGCCGCCACGAACGCGAACCTCATCAAATACGCCGCGTATGTCCTTTCCGTGCTTGACTGGTGGATCAACAGCAAGGACAGCCCCGCGTATTCCACGGATTCGTCAAAAATTTACCGCATCAACGAAAAGGACGGCGGCCCGGCGTTCAGCGTGCCGCTCCGCAGCGACCAGAACAAACTGTTTGCGGACGCGGTAAAAGCCGCCGTGCAGAAGCAGAAGGAAGCCTCCGCAAAAGCCGAAAGCGCGGACGCGGAGGGCAAGCCGGTTTCGCAGGAGACTGCGGGCAAGGACTGACGCGCCCTGCGCTGTCTGCGTTAATTGTAATAATGCGTGTTCGGCGGCACGGACGCGGTGACCCAGGTGTTGCCGCCAATCGTGCTGCCCCTGCCGATGACGGTTTCGCCGCCCAGAATCGTGGCGTTCGCGTAAATCGTCACGTCGTCTTCAATAGTAGGGTGGCGTTTTTTGTTCATCAGTTCTTTTTTGACGCTCAGCGCGCCCAGAGTCACGCCCTGATACATCTTGACGTTGTTCCCGATGACGGTCGTCTCGCCGATGACGATGCCCGTTCCGTGGTCGATGAAAAAGCGTTCGCCGATCGTCGCGCCCGGATGGATGTCTATGCCCGTCCTGCCGTGGATATATTCGGTCATAATGCGCGGAATGACGGTCACGCCGTTCGCGTGCAGGAAGTGCGCCAGGCGGTAGACCGTTATTGCGTCAAGGCCGGGATAGGAGACGATGACTTCTTCGTCGTTCCGTGCCGCCGGGTCTCCCTCAAAAATGGCCTGCGTGTCCAGGTGAATCAGGCGGCGCAGTTCGGGAATTTCGTCGATGAGCGCGACCGCCGTTTTTTCGGCAAGCCCGAAGCAGTGGGATGTCTTTGCCGCGTCTCCCGACCCGTCCTTTTTGCTTACTTCATAGACGAGCGCTTTCTGGATTTCTTTGGTGAGCATGGCGATGATGCGGTTGATCCGCTGCCCGGTAACGTAGCGCAGGTTGCTTTTGTCCACGGTCTCCGCGGTCTTGTAGCCCGGATTGATGAGGCTCTGCAAGTCGTGCACCACGGCGACCACGTTCTCTCGGTTGGGAAAATTGTCCGCGCCGGCGCAGTTGATGCCGCCGTATGTCTCATAGGAAGCAAGAATCCGTTCCACCTGTCCGTCTATGCCCATCGTGTCTCCTCGTGCCTTAAGACGATACCATAATTGGACGGAAAACGCTAGGGGAGGCTCCGCCGAATTCCCGCGCGGCCTTGTGCCTGCGGGCTGTGCGCGGGGCGTACCGGGGCAACGCGGCGACCCGCCGTGCGCTTGCGGTACATATTTTACGCCGTGAAATATTCAGTTTCACGCCGTGAAACACTCTGTTTCAAGCGGTGGAACACAATGAAACTGGTATGTCCGCAATATGTTAGTCGGCCTGGCACATACGTATCAAGTTATTGATAAAAGACGCCGCGCTTCCCTTGACTAAAATCGTTCGCTTGGGTATAGTGTTAAAACACGTCATTATCTGCGTGTACGCTCTTGTAGCTCAGTTGGTAGAGCACCGCATTGGTAGTGCGGAGGTCAGCGGTCCGATTCCGCTCGGGAGCTGTAAGATTTTCAATCTAGGAGAATAGCATGGGCAGCAAAAAAAAGACAGCGATTGATATTATCGCGCTTCAGTGTACGGAATGCAAACGCAAGAACTACACGACGACCAAAAACCGCAAGAACATTCAGGGCAAACTGGAAAAGAACAAGTACTGCCCGTTCTGCCGCAAAGAAATTTTGCACAAAGAGACAAAAGCAAAGTAAATCACGCTGCCGTTCTGCGGCGGCTTGAGATATTTTAGGCCTGTAGTTCAGTTGGTAGAGCATCGGTCTCCAAAACCGAGTGTCGCGGGTTCAAATCCTGCCGGGCCTGTTATAAAGGACGGGGCGTTTTGCCGCGTTTGCGAGCGAGGGTAGTTATGGCAAAAGTAATGGGATTTTTTAAGGAGTGCGTTGCCGAATTGCGCAAGGTCGTGTGGCCGTCGCGCGATGACGTGGTGTCTTCGGTAAAAGTTGTTATCATCTCTACGATTATTATTGCGGTTATTCTCGGTGCGCTTGACCTGTTGTTTACGACGGGTATGCGTTTGGTGTTCTAGGATCGGCAGATGGCAAAAAATTGGTACATCGTCCATACGTACACCGGCTATGAGGGCAAGATTGAGCGCACGGTCCGGCAGATGCTTGAGGCGGGCGATCTGGACGCGAACGTGGTGTGCGACGTAAAAGTCCCGGTGGAAGAAATCATTGAGATTAAGGACGGAAAGAAAAAATCCCGCAAAGACAAATTCCTGCCCGGTTATATTATGATGGAGCTGGATTTGCCGGAAATCGGCTGGAAAGATGTGTGCGGCACTATCCGCCGTATTCAGGGCGTGACGGGCTTTGTGGGGACGAGTCCCAACGAACGTCCGCGTCCTATTTCCGGTGACGAGGCGAAAAACCTGCTGCAAAAGTCGGGCGACATCAAGGGTGAGAAAACGGCGCGCGTGGTGCAGTTCTACGAGGTGGGTGATCAGGTCAAGATTACCGACGGTCCGTTCGCCACGTTCAGCGGCACGGTCGAGGAAATCAACGCGGAAAGAAGCAAGCTGCGCGTTATGGTGCAGATTTTTGGNCGATCGACACCCGTGGAAGTGGATTTGTTGCAGGTTGAGAAATTGATTTAACATGAAAGACGCATNGTTTTGGGTGCTTTGGGNATCCATTCCTATACTTTGGGAGAAGCGCATATCCGTTNGNTACAGGCACTTCGCTAGAACGGGCGGCTGTNCGTCCGATTCATCACCAAATAAAGGAGCTACAACATGGCTACAAAAAAGGTAACGGCTGTCATCAAATTGCAGTGTCCTGCGGGGGCTGCGACTCCTGCGCCGCCGATTGGTCCTGCGCTCGGCCCTCATGGCGTGAGCGCGCCGAAATTCGTGCAGGAATTCAATGACAGAACAAAGTCAATGGAGAAGGGCCTGATTATCCCGGTCGTTATTACGGTCTATCAGGACAAGTCCTACACGTTCATTCTGAAAACGCCGCCGGCTGCGGTGCTTATCAAGAAAGCGCTCAAGCTGGACAAAGGTTCGGGTAACCCGCTCCGCGACAAGGTGGGCAAACTGACGCAGGCACAGCTGGAAGAAATCGCAAAGACGAAGATGCCCGACGTGAATGCGAACGACCTTGAAGCGGCAAAGAAAATTATTGCCGGTACTGCGCGCAGTATGGGTGTTGAAGTGGAGGCGAACTAATGAAACGCGGAAAGAATTATCGTGCTGCGCTGGCTAAGTATGACCCCCAGCAGCACTATGATGTGGCAAAAGCCTGCGAAGTGGTCAAGGATTTGCACTACGTCAAATTTGATGAGACGGTGGAGGCGCACGTTTCGCTCAAGCTCAGCAAAAGCCAGACCGTCCGCGACACGTTGGTGTTCCCGAATCAGTTCCGTGGCGAAAAGAAAGTGCTCGTGTTCTGCCGCGACGAACGCGCGAAAGAGGCGTTGGATGCCGGTGCGACGTATGCCGGTGCGCAGGAATACATTGACAAGGTGAAAGGCGGCTGGCTTGATTTTGACATTGCCGTCGCGACTCCTGATATGATGAAGGATGTCGGTCGTTTGGGTATGGTGTTGGGTCGCAAGGGCTTGATGCCGAACCCGAAGACGGGGACGGTTACGAATGATATTGTCGCCGCGATCGGTGAGCTGAAAAAGGGTCGTACCGAATACCGTGCGGACAAGACGGGCATCGTGCATATTGCCGTGGGCAAGGTTTCTATGGACGCGGCGAAAGTTGCGGAGAACGTTTCGGCATTGCTTTCTGAAATCATCCGCAAGAAGCCGTCGGACGCGAAGGCGGACTTTGTTCGTTCCGTGTCGGTCAGCTCGTCAATGGGACCCGGCGTGTGGGTAGACTTTAAACAGGAGGATAAATAACTATGGCTATCATGGCAAAGAAAATCCAGCCTGCTAAAGCGGATGCTATCAAGGCGGCGAAAGAAACGCTGTCTGCGTACAGCGATTATATCTTCGCGGATTATCGCGGTCTGACGATGGAGCAGATTACGGCCCTGCGCGGCAAACTGCGTGAAAAGGAAGCGGCGTTCAAGGTCATCAAGAACACTTTTGCGCGTGTCGCCTTTGAGGAGCTGAACATNGCGAACGTTGCCGNCTATCTGACGGNACCGACCGCGATTGCGATGGTCAAGGAAGATACGAACGAGGCGGCNAAAATCCTGTATGATTTTGNGAAGGAAGCTCCNGCNTTGCAGGTGAAGGGCGGTTATATCGGCAGCGAGGTGTACGACGCGGCGAAAGTCGAGGCGTTCTCAAAGGTGCCGGGCAAGAAGCAGCTTATCGCGATGCTTATGTCTGCTATCAACGGACCGGCGCAGAAGATTGCCGCGACGTTNCAGGCATACGTGGACAAAAAATCAGCAGAAGGCGCGAACTGACGCTTTCTTTTGATAGGCGCGGTCAGACTTCATATGCTGTCGGACTGTCCGCGCTCTGCTGGCATTGTATGCCGGCAAACTGACTGCGGGGCNTTCGGCGCAGTTTGCGNCGCCCGCAATAAAATCGGCTTGAAAAAGCCAATGCCTATTAAGGAGAAGATAATATGGCAGCTATCACAAAAGAAGACATTCTTGAAGCAATCGCGAACATGACNGTTCTGGAAGCGTCAGAACTGGTCAAGGCGATGGAAGAGAAATTCGGCGTTACTGCGGCGGTTGCCGTGGCGGCAGGTCCGGCGGCAGGTCCGGCGGCGGCTGAAGAAGANCAGTCTGAATTCACCGTTACGCTCGATTCATTCGANGCGGCGAAGAAAATCCCGGTTATCAAGGCAGTGCGCGAAGTTACGGGTCTTGGTCTGGGCGAGGCGAAGGCGNTGGTTGAAGGCGCGCCGAAAGAGCTGAAGGCTGGCGTGAGCAAGGCTGATGCGGACGCTATCATCGCGAAAATCACCGAAGCGGGCGGCAAGGCTTCCAAGAAATAACGATTTTTATCCTTTGCGGCGCANGAACGGCGCAAAGGAGCATCGTGCAAAGACAGGTTCCGTGCGGGCCTGTTTTTGTGCATATATACTGTTTTTACAAAAGGCGTTCGGTTTGTGCTGAGTGCGATGGTCACAGGTTCTGCGGGCATACGTATCTTGTAGCAAACGGACACGCAAAATCCTGAGCATGAGGTACATGATGTTCGCCAAATCCCGAACAATCAACCGTCAGTACATCGGTAAGGATATTCAGAATTTCATGGAAATTCCGAACCTTATCGACATTCAGTTGTCTTCGTATGAGAATTTTCTTCAGAAAGAAAAAATCGACAACAAAGAGCCGTTGGAGAACAAAGGCTTGCAGGAAGTGTTTACGTCCACGTTCCCGATTGAAAGCCCCGACGGCATGATGTCCCTTGAATACGAGTTTTATGAGCTTGACGAGGAGAACATCAAGTTTTCAGAATTGGAATGCAAGCAGAAAGGTCGGACGTATGCTGTTCCGCTCAAGGCGCGGATCAATTTGAACTTCAAGAGTACCGGNGCTATCCTGCAAAAAGATATTTACATGGGCGACGTTCCGCTGATGACCGACCGGGGAACGTTTATTATCAACGGNGCGGAGCGTGTCGTNGTTTCGCAGATTCACCGTTCGCCGGGCGTTATTTTTAACCATGAGAAAGGCGTGTACTCAAGCCGCATTATTCCGTACCGNGGATCATGGCTTGAATTTGAAATCGACCAGAAAAAAGAACTGATTTATGCGAAAATCGACCGCAAGAAGAAGATTTTGGGAACGATTTTCCTGCGCGCGCTCGGCTATGAGACGCGCGAGCAGATTATCGACTGCTTCTATGTGACCGAAAAAACGGCCGTCGATGCGAACAACAAGGACGCGTTGGTTGACAAAGTGCTTGCGCGCGCGGTGGTTGTCAGCGAGGACGGCGCGGAAAAAGTGCTTTTCAAGGCGGGAACGAAGCTGCATTTGCACGACGTTGACGACCTGATTGCGCAGCAGATCGGCGAGATTACGACGATTGTGTTTGACGCGCGCAAATCCAAGGGCAAAAAAGAAGAATGGAATCCGTCGCTTGACAGCCAGATGATTATCAACTGTTTTGAGCGCGAGGAAATTCATTTTGCGAAAGAGGGTGCGGAGAACGAGGAGCCGACCAAAGAAGAGGCGCTNGCGCACGTGTATTCCGTGCTCAAGCCGGGCGAGCCGGTTTCTTCCGAAAACGCGGAAAAAGAACTGAATTCAATGTTCTTCAGCATCCACCATTACGATTTTGGGCGTGTTGGTCGGTACAAGCTGAACAAGAAATTCGCCGACTATCAGGAAGAAGTGCAGGACGTGACGCTGACCAAGCAGGATATTATCAGCACGATGAAATATCTGATCAAGGTCTACATTGGCAACGCACCGATTGACGACATCGATCACTTGGGAAACCGCCGCATTCGTTCTGTGGGCGAGCTGATGACGTCGGATTTGAAGACGGCGTTCAAACGCATGGAACGCATTGCGAAAGAGCGCATGAGCCTCAAAGANACGGAGACGATGAAGCCGCAGGATTTGATTTCTATCAAGCCGATTGTGGCGACGATTAAGGAATTCTTCGGTTCATCGCAGCTTTCCCAGTTTATGGATCAGGTAAATCCGCTGGCGGANCTGACGCATAAACGCCGTCTGTCTGCGCTTGGTCCNGGCGGTCTTTCCCGCGACCGGGCTGGCTTTGAGGTGCGCGANGTGCATTATACGCATTACGGACGGATGTGTCCGATCGAGACGCCGGAAGGTCCGAATATCGGCCTGATCGTGTCGCTGGCAATTTACACGCGCGTGAACGATTACGGATTCNTGGAGGCACCCTACCGCAAAGTGGAGGGGGGCAAGGCGACCGACGAAGTGACGTATCTGTCTGCGATCGATGAGGACCGGTATTTTATCGGGCAGGTCGCNGANGGCATGAAGACGGACGGATCGTTCCCCACGGAAATGGTTTCCTGCCGNAACCGCGGCGACTACACGACGCGGAACGTAAAGGACGTGCAGTATATGGACGTTTCTCCACGGCAGGTTATTTCGGTTTCCGCGTCGCTCGTTCCGTTCTTGGAGCATGACGACGCGAACCGTGCCTTGATGGGCTGCAATATGCAGCGTCAGGGCGTTCCGCTGTTGTTCCCGGAACCGCCGTATGTCGGCACGGGCATGGAGCGCAAGGCGGCGTATGATTCGGGTGTGCTGGTCAAGGCGAAGCATGACGGCGAAGTCGTGTGGGTGACGAGCGATTTGATTAAGGTAAAGCCTGCGCAGGGCGACAAGCTGGACGAATATCCGCTGCTCAAATATCAGCGNACCAATCAGGACACGTGCTATCATCAGCGTCCGACGGTACAGGTGGGCGAGACGGTCAAAAAAGGCGACGTGCTTGCGGACGGTCCGGCGACGTTCAACGGCGAGCTTTCGCTGGGACGNAACCTGCTGGTCGGCTTTGTGCCGTGGAACGGGTACAATTACGAGGACGCGGTGCTTATCAGCCGTCGGGTCGTAAAGGAAGATATGTACACGTCTATNCATATCAAGGAATTTTTGACCGAAATCCGCGAGACGAAACTCGGGCCGGAAAAGATTACGCGCGACGTGCCGAACACGGCGGAGAAAAACCTTGACAACCTTGATGCCGAAGGTATCATCAGAATCGGCGCGAAGGTGCGGGCGGGCGATATTTTGGTCGGCAAGGTCACGCCAAAAAGCGAGACGGAGACGACGCCTGAATTCAAGCTGCTCAATTCAATCTTTGGCGAAAAGGCGAAAGAGGTGCGCGATTCATCATTGCGCGTTCCGCACGGCGTTGAGGGCGTGATTATTGACGTGCAGCGGCTGAAACGGAGCGCGGGCGACGATTTGAACCCCGGCGTTGACGAAGTGGTCAAAGTGCTGATTGCCAACAAGCGCAAGTTGTGTGAGGGCGACAAAATGGCGGGCCGTCACGGAAACAAGGGCGTTGTCGCGCGCATTCTTCCCGAAGAGGATATGCCGTACCTGGAAGACGGTACGCCGCTTGATGTCTGCCTGAATCCGCTGGGCGTTCCGTCCCGCATGAACATCGGGCAGATTATGGAATCGGAACTGGGCATTGCGGGTCGCTACTTGAATCAGTATTTTGAAAGCCCTGCGTTCCAGACACCGAGNCAAGAGCAGATTGCGGAAAAACTGCAAGAGGCGGGGCTGAGTCCTGACTGCAAGCAGATTGTCCGCGACGGACGCACGGGCGAGCCGTTCGTGAATCCTATTTTCGTGGGCGTTATCTACTTCCTCAAACTGCATCACTTGGTCGATGACAAAATGCACGCGCGTTCGACCGGACCGTATTCGCTTGTCACGCAGCAGCCGTTGGGCGGCAAGGCNCAGTTCGGCGGTCAGCGTCTGGGCGAAATGGNAGTGTGGGCGTTGGANNCGTATGGCGCGGCGAACACNTTGCAGGAGATGATGACGATAAAGTCCGACGATATGAACGGTCGTTCAAAAATCTACGAGTCAATCGTAAAGGGCGATCCCTCCTCACCGGCCGGCGTTCCCGAATCATTCAACGTGTTGGTGCAGGAACTGCGTGGTCTGGCACTCGACTTTACTATTTATGACGCGAAGGGCAAGCAGATTGCTCTGACCGAGCGTGACCAGGAATTGATTGACAAGGCAAGCACTGGTTTTGACAAGGAGAATGAAAATGCGTGACATTCAGGATTTTGACAGCCTTAAAATTAAACTCGCATCTCCCGACACGATTCGTGCCTGGTCGTATGGCGAAGTAAAAAAGCCGGAGACGATTAACTACCGCACGCTCCGCCCGGAGAAAGACGGCTTGTTCTGCGAGCGNATTTTCGGCACGACAAAAGAATGGGAATGCTACTGCGGTAAATTCAAGTCCATCCGCTATAAGGGNGTGATTTGCGACCGCTGTGGCGTTGAGGTGACGCATTTTAAAGTCCGCCGCGAGCGAACGGGGCATATCGAACTGGCGGCTCCGGTGAGCCACATCTGGTATTACCGTTCCGTGCCGAGCCGTATGGGTCTTCTGCTCGACTTGCAGGTGGCGGCATTGCGCAGCGTACTCTACTATGAAAAGTATATCGTCATCGATGCGGGCGACACGGACTTGAAGCCGAAGCAGCTCCTGACGGAAGACGAGTACATTGAGGCGCAGGAACGCTACGGGCAGTCGTTTACTGCCGGCATGGGCGCGGAAGCGATCAAGACGTTGCTTGANAATTTGAATTTGGACGACCTTGCGGCAGAACTGCGCGCAAAGATGATCGAAAAAGGCGCGAAAAGTGACAAGCGTCTGCTCAAACGCATTGAGATTGTCGAGAATTTCCGCTCGTCTGGAAACAAGGCATCATGGATGATCCTTGATGTCATCCCGGTTATTCCGCCGGATTTGCGGCCGATGGTTCAGCTGGACGGCGGTCGTTTTGCGACAAGCGACTTGAACGATTTGTACCGCCGCGTCATCAACCGCAACAACCGTTTGCAGCGGCTCATGCAGCTTTCTGCGCCGGACATCATCATTCGCAACGAAAAGCGGATGTTGCAGGAAGCGGTGGACGCGCTGTTTGACAACTCAAAGCGCAAGCGCGTGGTCAAAGGCGCGTCAAACCGTCCGCTCAAGTCTATCAGCGATATGCTCAAGGGCAAGCAGGGGCGGTTCCGCCAGAATCTGCTGGGAAAACGCGTGGACTATTCCGGGCGTTCCGTTATCGTCGTCGGACCGGAACTCAAGCTGTGGCAGTGCGGTCTGCCGACAAAAATGGCGCTGGAGCTTTTCAAGCCGTTCATCATGAAAAAACTCGTCGATAAGGACGTGGTGTTCAACATCAAAAAGGCAAAGATGCTTGTTGAGCAGGAAGCACCCGAAGTCTTTGCGATTCTGGACGAAGTTGTGCGCGAGCATCCCGTCATGCTCAACCGTGCGCCTACGTTGCATCGTCTGGGCATTCAGGCGTTCGAGCCGGTGCTGGTAGAAGGCAAGGCGCTCAAACTGCATCCGCTTGCCTGTAAGGCATTCAACGCGGACTTTGACGGCGACCAGATGGCTATTCACGTGCCGCTCACGCAGGCGGCGCAAATGGAATGCTGGACGCTCATGCTTTCTGCCCGCAACTTGCTTGATCCGGCGAACGGCAATACTATCGTCTATCCGTCGCAGGACATGGTGCTCGGAATCTACTATATGACTTCGGTAAAAACCGGCGCAACTGGATCGGGAAAGCGTTTCTCATCCGTGGAAGAGGCTGCTATGGCGGCGGAGGCCGGAAACATCGAATGGCAGGCACTGATTACCGTGCCCGCGCCTAAGGATTCGTTTGCGGAAGGTCAGTTCAAGGCGGGCGACCTCATCGAGACGACGGCAGGTCGCCTGCGCTTTAACGAGGACATGCCCGATGCGGTCGGCTACGTCAACGAGCAGATGGGCGACAAAAAACTCAAGAAGATGATCGAGGACGTGTATCATCGGCAGGGGGCGTGGCTCACGATTCAGATGCTGGACGCGGTNAAGGCGTGCGGATACAAAAACGCGACGTTCTTNGGCGCGACGCTTTCTATGGACGACATCCTCATCCCGGACGAAAAAAAGCCGATGGTGGACGAGGCGAACAAGCAGGTCGAGGAAATCGTGGGTCAGTACTCAAAAGGTACGATTACTGCCGAGGAACGCTACAACAAGGTGACCGATATTTGGCAGCGCACGAACGAAAAACTGACCGACATCATGTACAAGAATATGTCGAAAGACAAAGACGGNTTTAACACTATCTTCATGATGGCGAATTCCGGCGCGCGCGGCTCAAAAAAGCAGATTTCGCAGNTGGCGGCAATGCGCGGGCTGATGGCAAAGCCGAACGGCGACATCATCGAACTGCCCGTCCGCTCGAACTTCAAGGAAGGGCTTTCCGTCATCGAATACTTCATCTCCTCAAACGGTGCGCGCAAGGGTCTGACCGACACGGCGCTGAAGACAGCCGATGCGGGATACATGACCCGCCGTTTGGTCGATGTGGCGCAGGACGTGGTTATCAACGAGGACGACTGCGNNACGATTAANGGACTTGATNACACCGCTATCAAGAATGGTGATGAAATCACCAAGTCGCTTGCCGATCGTATCGTCGGGCATTACACGATCGAACGTGTCGTGCATCCGGTTACGGGCGATTTGATTTGCGACGTGAATGAGTATATTACCGAAGCGTTGGCAAAGCAGATTGACGAAGCGGGCGTGGAGAAAGTGAAGCTCCGCACCGTGCTTACCTGCGAGGCTGAACACGGCGTGTGCGTGAAATGTTACGGCAAGAATCTTGCCCGCAACAAACTGGTTGAGATTGGCGAAGCCGTGGGCGTTATTGCCGCGCAGTCAATCGGTCAGCCGGGTACACAGCTGACGATGCGCACGTTCCACGTCGGNGGTACGGCTTCCAANGAGACGGAAGACAACCGCATCGTACTCAAGTATCCGATTTTGGTGGAAAGTGTGGAGGGGACGCACGTCGAAACGAAAGATGGCTGGCTGTTCACGCGCAAGGGCGTGTTGAACGCGACCCGCATCATCGACACGATTGCGCTGGAAAAAGGCGACGAGCCTGCCGTAAAAGACGGCGACCCCATACTCAAGGGCGCGAAGCTGGTTTCCCGNAAGGGCGGCGATGTTGCGGCAAAGGAAAACGGCCGTGCTTTGATTATCAACAACACGGTNTATTTGGCGAACAACAAGCCGCAGGAAATCGAGATCAGCAATGGTTCTACGATTTTTGTCAAGTCGGGCGATATTGTGGGAGCCGGAGAGGTGGTCGGAACGTTCGACCCGTATTCAGAGCCGATTATTGCCGAGGTTGAAGGCTATGTGCATTTTGAGGATGTCATTGCCGGTTCGACATTGGTCGAAGAAGTCGATCCGAACACGGGCAACGTGGAGCGGCATATCAGCGAAATGCATTTGGATGTCAAGCAGCCACGCATTCTGATTACCGACGAGGCTGGCAACGAGCGCGGCAGTTATTATTTGCCGGCGGGTGCAGTGCTTACCGTGGATGACAAGCAGCATGTTGACGCGGGCGTGACGCTTGCGAAGATTGCTATGGCGGCCGCAAAATCAAACGATATTACCGGCGGTCTGCCGCGCGTTTCTGAACTGTTTGAGGCGCGCAAGCCCAAAGTGCCGTGCGTGCTTTCCCGGATTACGGGAACGGTCAAATTTAAGGGGATCGCCAAAGGCAAGCGTATCATCAATGTGGAAGACGTGTACGGCAAGCCGTTTGAGCATCTTGTTCCGATGACCAAACGGTTGCTGGTGCGTGACGGTGACCGCGTGAAGGCGGGCGAGCAGTTGTGTGACGGTTCTCCCGACGCGCACGATATTCTGGCTATTTTGGGCGAGAACGCGCTGCAAAACTACCTTATGGACGAAATCCAGCAGGTGTACTCGGCGCAGGGCGTAGACATCGACGACAAGCATATCGGTGTTATCGTGCGCCAGATGCTCCGCAAGGTTGAGGTCGTCTCTGTCGGCGACACGCGCTTTATCTTTGGACAGCAGGTGGACAAGTACCACTTCCATGAGGAAAACCGCCGTGTCATTGCGGAAGGCGGTCAGCCGGCGGTTGCGCGTCCGATGTTCCAGGGTATTACCAAGGCAGCGTTGGCGACGGATTCGTTCATTTCGGCTTCTTCGTTCCAGGAGACGACGCGCGTCTTGACGAATGCGGCGATTTCCGGTGCGACGGACAGCCTGCATGGTCTGAAAGAGAACGTCATTATCGGACACATGATTCCGGCAGGGACGGGCATCCGCAACTACCGCAATGTCAAGTTGTTCGATCGTTCCGATAACGACTTGGANGTTCAAATGGAAGAAATCCTTGAACGCCGTCGNGAGGAGCGTGAGGCAGAGCTGGCACTTGCCCGTGAGCCGNTNATGAGCGAATCGTCCATTCTGTCTGATAACGACGACTAGAATTTCTTGCAGTCGGGTGGCGGCAGGGAATTGAAGGCGTATCACCAGCGGTAAAACTGCTGGTGGNNTCNGCCACTTNNGCAGACAAATGCGTTGTCTATGGTTGNNGAAAATGAAGNTTTTTGCGGCGANGCGTTTTGAGAGAGCGNACTTGTTTTTGATCCGCCCGNTCCGTGTCAAATTCGCTTGACGAGCGCATGATGAATTTGATACACTGATAAAACCTATCGCACGTTGGGTTTCGTGCGAGTATTTTGTCCGGAGTGCTGACCGGCAAACTAATAGGAGAATGAGGCAATGCCTACAATTAACCAACTTATTCGTAAAGGACGGCGGTCTTTGGCGAATCAGACGAAAGCTCCCGCGCTTGAGTCTTGTCCGCAGAAGCGCGGTGTTTGTACCCGTGTGATGACCGTTACGCCCAAAAAGCCGAACTCTGCGCTCCGTAAGGTAGCCCGTGTTCGTTTGTCAAACGGTATTGAAGTGACTGCATATATTCCTGGTATCGGGCATAATTTGCAGGAACACTCGGTCGTGCTTATCCGTGGAGGGCGCGTCAAGGATCTTCCTGGTGTGCGTTATCACATCATCCGTGGTACGAAAGATGCGCTCGGCGTAGACGGACGCAAACGCGCTCGTTCAAAGTACGGCGCAAAGAAGCCAAAGGCGTAAGCAAGGATAATAGGAGTATATTATGGGAAGACACAAGAAATCCGTAAACCGTCCTATTGTACCTGACGCAAAATACAACAGCGCGGTTGTTACTAAATTCATTACGCGCATGATGTTGGACGGGAAAAAAGAGACGTGCACGAAAATTATCTATGAGGCGATGGACAAACTGAAAGCGAAAACCAATCAGGATCCGCTGGAAGTGTTCAACAAGGCACTGGATAATGTTAAGCCGTTGGTGGAAGTGAAAAGCCGTCGTGTCGGTGGTGCGACCTATCAGGTGCCGATTGAAATCCGCGACAGCCGCCGCGAGGCATTGGCGATGCGCTGGATTATCGCCGCTGCCCGGAATCGTTCTGGTCACGGTATGGCGGATACGCTCGCTTCGGAGCTGATTGACGCATTCAACAATACGGGATCTGCTTTCAAAAAGAAAGAGGACACCCACAAAATGGCAGAAGCGAACAAAGCTTTTGCGCACTACCGCNGGTAGATGAATGCCCGCCGATGTGGCGGGTTTTTTTGTAAAAAATCGGGGAATTCTTCCGAATTCCCCTTGCACAAGTTTTCTAAATTTTGTATAAAATAATANGCCCTTTATCTTTGGATAATCTGCGGTTTAGGGGTCTTTGAAAAATCAGGCGGACTTGAGGAGTCCGGTACACGCCGTAACGTTAATCAGTTTTGGTTTTCAGGCGTGAGCAACCCTTGATTTGCGGGTATCTGCCGTTGGCGGTATCTATAATAAGACGATCGGATNGAGGCGTTCCTGATGGNTGGCTGTTTCGCAGNCGCCAGTTTTGGATGCCACATCGGTCGTCAAGANAAAGATGATGATGTTCGGTGGCACNGAACACGGTATTCCGAATAGATGGGATGNCGGGATAGNGTAAATCGTCTTTATTGTTTTTGTGAAATTGTGTGTTGCGAATGGGCTTTTTTCAGTGGAAAAGAGTTTCGTTCTGGNTTAAANNGCATCACATATACATNAAAATGCCGANGCGGAAGAGGTTGTCGGCAAGGAGAAAAGGACATGGCAAAGGAGAAGTTCAACCGAACTAAACCCCACATGAATGTCGGTACCATCGGACACGTTGACCATGGTAAGACTACGCTGTCTGCTGCTATTACAATGCACTGTGCAAAGAAATACGGCGACAAGGCTCTCAAGTATGATGAAATCGACAGTGCGCCGGAAGAGAAGACCCGTGGTATTACTATCAATACGCGTCACTTGGAGTATCAGTCAGACAAGCGTCACTATGCGCATATCGACTGTCCGGGACATGCTGACTATATCAAGAACATGATTACGGGTGCTGCACAGATGGACGGAGCGGTGCTTGTTGTTTCTGCGCCGGATTCGGTTATGCCGCAGACTCGCGAACACTTGTTGCTCGCTCGTCAGGTCGGTGTTCCGAAGATTATCGTCTTTTTGAACAAAGTTGACTTGGTTGACGATCCCGATTTGCTTGAGTTGGTCGTTGAAGAGGTGAAAGATACTGTCAAAGAATATGGTTTTGACGAGAACACTCCGATTGTTCAGGGGTCTGCGTTCAAGGCGTTGGCTGACGGTGCGTCTGCGGAAGATACTAAGTGCATTGACGAACTGCTTGCTACTATGGACAGTTGGTTTGATGATCCGAAACGCGACGAGGACAAGCCGTTCTTGATGCCGATTGAAGACATCTTTACGATTTCTGGACGTGGTACGGTCGTTACTGGTCGTATTGAGCGTGGTATTGTCAAAATGTCCGACTCTGTGGAAATTGTTGGTATCCGCCCGACTCAGACTTCAACGGTTACTGGTATCGAAATGTTCCAGAAAACATTGGATGAAGGTATGGCCGGTGATAACGTCGGTATCCTGCTCCGTGGTATTGAAAAGAAAGATGTGGAGCGTGGCCAGGTTTTGGCTGCTCCGGGAACGATTAAGCCGCATACCAAATTTGAGGCGCAGATTTACGTGCTTTCAAAGGAAGAGGGTGGTCGTCACAGTCCGTTCTTCTCAGGGTATCGCCCGCAGTTCTATTTCCGCACTACCGATATTACCGGTACGGTTGCATTGCCGGCGGGTACTGATATGGTGAAACCGGGCGACAACACCAAGATTATTGGCGAGTTGATTCACCCGATTGCTATGGACGAGGGCCTGAAGTTGGCTATTCGCGAAGGTGGTCATACAATCGCTTCTGGTCAGGTTACCAAGATTATCGAATAGGATTATGGATAAATGGATTTCCGACAATTTGCTGTCGGAAATCCATTTTATTTCCCTGGAGGAATGTAATGGCTAACGAAAAGATTCGTGTCAGACTTCGTGCGTATGATGTGGAGTTGATCGATCAGAGCGCAAAAGCCATCGTGCAGACTGTTCAGAAAGCGGGTGCAAAGGTTTTAGGGCCGATTCCGCTTCCGACTAAAATCAACAAAATCACCGTTCTGCGTTCGCCGCACGTCAACAAAAAGTCGCGTGAGCAGTTTGAAATGAGGACGCACAAGCGGTTGATTGATATCTTGAATCCGACGACGGATGTCATGGATTCGCTGATGAAGCTTGAATTGCCTGCCGGTGTAGACGTAGAAATTAAACAGTAAGATTGCGTTGCGTTGCAACAGGGCTTGCTGTAATACACAGTACGGTTCCCTATGGATCGGGAATGGCGGCTGACAGAGAAAGGCAGTTGTCTTTCTGTAGGAGTAATCAGAATGAAAGGTCTGATAGCAAAAAAAGTGGGAATGACACAGATTTTCGACGAAAACGGTAACCTGACACCAGTAACCGTGATCCACGTCGAGCCGAATACGGTCATTGCTACAAAGACAAAGGAAACGAACGGGTACGATGCTGTTGTTCTTGGTCTTGAAGATATGAAAGAATCAAAAGTGAACAAGGCGTACAAAGGTCAGTTTCCTGAAAACATTTCGCCGAAGCGTCATCTGAAAGAGTTCAGGGACTTTGAGCAGGAAGTTGTGGTTGGCGACCAGATAGGTCTTGAACTGTTTGAAAAAACATCATTTGTTGATGTTACGGCGACTTCAAAGGGCAAGGGATTTCAGGGTGTTATGAAGCGTTGGGGTTTCCATGGTGGTCGTGCGACGCATGGTTCTAAATTTCATCGTGAACCGGGCGGCACGGGAAATTGTACGACACCGGGGCATACCATGAAAAACACCAAATTGCCGGGGCGTATGGGATTTGAGCGCGTGACAGTGCAAAATCTTAAGATTGTCAAGATTGACCCTGAATTAAAGGTGGTTATGGTTCGCGGGGCTGTTCCCGGGAATAAAGACTGTACGCTGATCATTAAGTCCGCGGTTAAAAAATAAGGTCGAGGGAATACGATGGAAAAGAAAGTCTATTCAGTCGATGGTAAAGAGCTGCGTACGATTACGCTTGATGATAGTGTATTCGGTCTTCCGGTAAATGAGGATGTCATTTACTATGCCATCACAAACGAATTAGCGAACAAACGTGTTGGTACGGCATGTACAAAGACCCGTGCAGAAGTGCACGGCAGTAATGCCAAGCCCTATAAACAGAAAGGAACAGGGCATGCTCGCCGTGGTGACAAAAAGTCACCGATTAACGTGGGTGGCGGTACGATTTTTGGACCGAAGCCGCGTGATTACAGTTATGCCATTCCGAAAAAAGAGAAACGTCTTGCCATGAAGTCTATTCTGTCTTTGCAGGCGCAGAGTGATAGGTTGATGGTTGTGGAAGATTTTACGATTGACAGCGGAAAGACAAAGGATTTAGTGAAAATTCTGAACAACTTTACGAAAGATGAGCGCACGGTTATCATCTTGAAAGATGACGACAAAAAGATTAAGCAGGCGGGGCGCAATATCCGTAATCTGTACTTTTTGTCATACAACCGTTTGCGTGCGCATGACTTGTTTTATGGACGTAAAGTCATCCTTTTGGAAGGTGCGGCAAAGAATCTTTCTGAATTCTACAATAAAAAAGAGGAGGCTAAATAATGAGCGATTTGTCAAATCTGAACGATGTTCTTATTCGGCCGATATTGTCTGAAAAAGCTACTACGCTCCGCGAGCAGAACAAGTATGTGTTTAAAGTAGCACCTGATGCCAACAAGACACAGATAAAAGAGGCAGTATCAAAACTCTTTAACGTGACCGTTGTGAATTGCACGACGATGAATGTGTTTGGTAAGGTCAAACGCCTGCGCGGAAGACCGGGAAGAACTTCCAGCTGGAAAAAGGCGATTGTCCGTCTTGCTCCGGGCGAAACCATTAAGGGATTCGAGGGCGTGTAAGCCTTCATGCATTAAGGGGAACCAGATGGCTCTAAAAGTTTTTAAACCATACACTGCCGGTACTCGTACCCGCATTGATTTGGTAAGAGAAGAACTGACAACCGATAAACCCGAAAAAAGTCTGGTATCAGGTCTTAAGTCAAATGGTGGTCGCGGTCAAGGTGGACGTATTTCGGTACGTCATCAAGGCGGCGGACACAAAAGAAAGTATCGTATGATTGACTTTAAGCGCAATAAGCACGGTATCCCAGGAACGGTCAAGACTATTGAGTACGATCCGAATCGTAGTGCGAACATCGCGCTTATTGCATATGCAGACGGAGAAAAGCGTTATATCATCGCGCCGAAAGGGCTGACGGTCGGTCAGAAGATTATGTCTGGCGAGAATGCAACGCCGACGGTAGGCAATGCGTTGCCGTTGGAAGCAATTCCGGTCGGTTTTACGGTGCATAACATTGAGCTGACGCTGGGACGTGGCGGACAGCTTGCCCGTTCGGCTGGTGCGAGTGCGTTAGTGGCGGCAAAGGACGGTGACTATGTGGTTATCCGACTGCCTTCAAGTGAAACGCGCCGGGTGTTCGGTAAATGTTATGCGACAATCGGTGTTGTGGGAAATGAAGATCGTATGAATACCCAACTCGGCAAAGCTGGTCGTAGACGGTGGCTTGGTGTGCGCCCGACCGTTCGTGGTATGGCGATGAACCCGGTTGATCATCCGCTTGGTGGCGGTGAAGGTGCCGGTAAAGGTCATCATCCGGTTACTCCTTGGGGACAACCTTGTCGTGGGTACAAAACGCGCAACAAGAGAAAAACGTCGAGCAGGTTTATTGTTTCACGGCGTAAGAAGTAGAGGAGTTAGTGGTGTCAAGATCGGTTAAAAAAGGGCCTTTCATTGAAAAGAGTCTTTACAAGAAAGTAATTGAGATGAACAAAGAGTCAGACAAGAAGATGATTAAGACCTATTCTCGCTGCTCTACGATCATCCCTGAAATGGTAGGCAATACTATTTCTGTGTACAATGGTAAGTCATGGGTTCCGGTTTACGTAACAGAGAATCTCGTCGGTCATAAGCTTGGCGAGTTTGCTCCGACACGTACCTTTAAGGGTCATGGCGGTTCAGACAAAAAAGCTGGAAAATAAAGGTGGATATTATGGCTGAAAAAAAAGGTTATGTAGCCACTACAAAATTCCTGATTGCATCACCGACTAAGGTTCGTCCAGTTGCGCGTGTGATTAATCGGAAGCCTTACTCAGAGGCGATGGCAATTCTTGCTAATATGCCGCAGAAAGGTGCGAAACTTATTGCTGGTACGTTGAAATCAGCGGCATCTAATGCGCTGTATGCTAACAAGAAACTGGATGTATATATGCTGTATGTCAAGGAAATTCGCATTGACGAAGGTCCGAGGCTGAAGAGAGTATGGTTTCGTGCCCGTGGTCGTGCTGATCGGCTCTTGAAGCGTATGTGCCATATCACCGTCATTGTTGACGAGAAGGCGGGGGAATAAAGTGGGTCAGAAAGTAAATCCTATTGGTTTGCGCCTTGGCGTGAACAAGACATGGCAGTCTCGCTGGTATGCAGATCCTCGTGAGTATGCAGACCTCGTTTTGGAGGATCTTGCTATTCGTGAGATGGTAAGAACCCTGCCGGAATGTCAGAATGCTGATATTGCAGAAATTGAGATTATCCGGCATCCGCAACGTGTGACTATTGTGATTCATACGGCTCGTCCGGGGGTCATCATCGGCGTGAAGGGTGCGAACATTGAGAAAATCAGTGCGGAGATCCAGTCTAAACTGACCAAAAAAGTGCAGATTAAGATTAAGGAAATCAAACGCGCTGACATCAACGCATCGTTGATTGCGCAGAATGTTGGGCGTCAGCTTTCGGGGCGCGGATCATTCCGTAAGGCTTTGAAGCAGGCTTCCGCAAATGCCATGAAGGGCGGCGCACAGGGCATTAAGATTCGTCTTGCCGGTCGTCTTGGTGGTGCAGATATGAGCCGTAATGAAGAGTTGAAGTTGGGGCGCGTTCCGCTTCATACACTTCGCGCGGACATCGACTATGGAACGTTTGAGGCTCATACGACGTATGGAAAAATCGGTATTAAAGTTTGGGTCTATAATGGCATGAACTATGGTCGTGAGCAGAATGAAGATGCCGGTCAGTTGGTTCGCAAGCCGCGCCGTGATCGTGATGCTTCTGGCGAGGGTCGCTCGACAGACAGAAAACCTGCTGACAAGTCAAGGCGTTCCGCTCGCAGTACTGCAAAAGGAGAGTAACGAAAATGCTTAGTCCTAAAAGAGTTATTCACCGCAAAGTACAGCGCGGACGAATTAAGGGAAACGCGACGCGTGACAATCACATTGATTTTGGCGACATTGCTTTGGTGGCATTGGAGCCGGTGTGGCTGAGCGCAAAGCAGATTGAGGCGGCTCGTGTTGCGATTAACCGTAGGATTGACCGTAAAGGTCATGTGTGGACGCGGGTGTTCCCAGACAAACCGATTTCAAAGAAGCCTGCCGAAACACGTATGGGTAAGGGCAAGGGATCGCCGGAATTTTGGGCTGCGGTTATTAAGCCGGGCATGATTTTGTTTGAGGTTGGCGAAGTGGATATCAAGGCTGCCGAAGCGGCGTTGACGCTTGCGGCAAGCAAATTGCCAATTAAGACAAGAATTGCCTTTAAACCGACGCAAGACTAAGGAGTGAAGGGATGGCTTCAAAAAAGAAAGATATAAAGGAACTGTCTTACAACGAATTGGTTGCACAGGAAAAAGAGCTTAAGCAGAAATACATGGATTTCCGTTTCCAAAAGGTAAACGGGCATGTAGATAACCCGTTGGAGGAGCGTACTATCCGTCGTGACATCGCGAGGGTTAAGACGTTCATCCGCCAGAAAGAGCTGGCTGGACAGAATAAGTAGGAGCTGAAACGTGGCAGAACAGACTGTTCAGAAAAGCGCGAAACGTTCTTTGGTCGGTTTGGTGACGAGCGACAAGATGGACAAAACTATTGTCGTTTCTATCAACACAAAGAGAATGGACACGCTTTACAAAAAGTATGTTACACGCACAAAGAAATGTAAGGTTCATGATGAAAAGAATGAAGCCCACATTGGGGATACGGTGCGTATTGTAGAATGTCGCCCGCTGAGCAAAGACAAATGCTGGCGTCTTGCAGAAATCATTGAACGCGCGAAGTAACGCGGAGGAGTTGACGAATGCTTCAGATGCAATCAAAATTGACCGTTGCAGATAACTCCGGTGCGAAGCTTGTGCAGTGTATCAAGGTACTTGGCGGATCTCGCCGCCGGTATGCCGGGATCGGTGACATTATTGTAGTGGCTGTCAAGGAAGCGATTCCGACTTCTGCTATCAAAGAAGGATCGGTGCAAAAAGCAGTGGTCGTTCGTGTTGCCAAGGAGTATCGTCGTCCTGACGGTACGTATATACGCTTTGACGACAATGCGTGCGTTATTGTTGACGGTGACAAGAATCCAAAAGGCAAGCGTATTTTTGGTCCGGTTGCCCGTGAGTTGCGTGATATGGATTTTATGAAAATCGTATCGCTTGCGCCGGAAGTTCTGTAAGGAGTGCCGCATGAACATGAGAAAGAAATTTAAGATTCATAAGGACGATACGGTACAAGTAATTGCGGGAAAAGATAAGGGCAAGCGCGGGCAGATTGTCCGTGTTGTCACTAAAAAGGACGCAGTTATTGTTTCCGGGATTAACATTGTCAAAAAGGCAATGAAAAAGCGCAGTCAGCAGGATCAGGGCGGCATCGTTGAGATTGAGGCTCCGCTGCACGTTTCTAACGTCGCGATTGTATGCAAAAAATGCGGTCCGACTAAAATTGGTTACAAAATCACTGGCGACAAGAAAACTCGTGTCTGCCGGAAGTGTGGAGAAACACTGTAATGGATAAGTATGTACCTCGGCTTAAGAAAGTCTACAAGGATGAAATCGCGCCCGCTCTGTTTAAGGAGCTGGGTTACACGACACCGATGCAGATTCCCGCAATCAAAAAGGTTGTGGTCAGCATGGGTGTTGGCGAAGCTCTCACGAACAAGAAACTCCTTGATGCCGCAGTTACTGACCTGACTCAGATTACTGGTCAGAAGGCTGTAAAAACAAGGGCAAGAAAAAGTATCGCAAACTTTAAATTGCGTGAGGGCAATGAAGTTGGTGTAATGGTTACATTGCGCGGTACAATTATGTATGAATTCTTGGATCGCCTTATCAATGTGGCATTGCCACGTGTCAAGGATTTCCGCGGTATTAAAGCGACCGGCTTTGACGGACACGGGAATTTTTCTCTTGGTATTACAGAACAGATTATCTTTCCGGAAATCGACTTTGATAAAATCGTGAAGATTGCCGGCATGAATATCTCAATTGTAACTAGCGCGCGCACGGATAACGAAGCTCGTGTTCTGCTTACCAAGTTCGGTATGCCGTTCAGAAAGTAGTGAGGAAAGCATGGCTAAGAAATCAATGATTATCAAAGCGAAGCGCACCCAGAAATACAGCACTCGTGAATACAATCGCTGTCAGATTTGTGGTCGCCCGCGTGGGTACTTGCGCAAGTTCAAGATGTGTCGTGTCTGCTTTCGTAAGTTAGCAAGTGAAGGCTTGTTGCCTGGTGTCACGAAATCCAGTTGGTAGTGGAGGAGGAGAAGAAATGAGTGTATCAGATCCTGTAGCAGATATGCTGACAAAGATCCGCAATGCCGTTCAGGCTCGCCACGAAAAAGTAGACGTTCCTACTTCACGGCTCAAGCTGGAAATCGTGAAAATCCTGAAGACAGAAGGATATATTAAGAATTTCAAGAAAGTGCAGGAAGACAATAAATCGAACATCCGCATTTTCTTGAAATATGATGATCAGAATGTTTCGGTTATCCACGGCGTAGAAAAAATCTCTACTCCTGGNCGTCGCGTNTATTCTGGTTATAAGGATTTGCCCCGTGTGTACAACGGTTACGGCACATTGATTGTTTCGACTTCTTCTGGCGTGACGACCGGCAAGAAAGCGAGCGAGAAAATGGTCGGTGGTGAATTGGTCTGCAAGGTTTGGTAATAGGAGGGAGAGATGTCTAAAGTCGGAAAACTTCCTGTTGCTGTGCCGGCAGGAGTGACTGTGACAATGAGCGANGGTGTGATAACCGTAANAGGACCGAAAGGCGAGTTGAAACANTCATATAGCGAAAACGTGAGNGTTGAATTCAAAGACGGGCAGATTNCGGTCGCGCCGAAAGAGGATACCAAGNCGGCGAATTCAGCGCATNGATTGTATCGTGCGCTGATCAGTAATATGGTTACNGGCGTAACGAACGGATTTACCAAAACGCNGATTATTACGGGAGTCGGTTATCGTGCGGAAGTGCAGGGAAAGCAGTTGGTGATGAACCTTGGGTATTCTTCTGACTTCATCGCGGTTATTCCTGAAGGGCTTACGGTTGTTGCCGATGCGCAGGGCAAAGTAACGATTTCGGGAATCGACAAGCAGTTGGTTGGTGAATTCAGTGCGCAGATTCGTAAATTGCGTGCGCCAGAGCCCTATAAAGGCAAAGGTATTCGTTACGAAACTGAAGTCATCAGACGTAAAGTTGGTAAGACCGGCGTTAAATAAGGTGGTGTAGCAAGATGTTGAGAAAACTGACTGAAAAAAACAGAAAACGTCTGCATCGCAAGATTCACATTCGCAAGCGGATTCACGGAACGGCGGAAAGACCTCGTATGACCGTGACGCGTAGCAACTGTAATCTGTATGTGCAGGTTATCAATGATGACGAGGGCAGGACTTTGGCCGCCATTTCTACATTAGAGAAGGAATTTGTTGCGCTCAAGCCGAATGTTGACGGCGCAACAAAACTTGGTGAAGCTTTGGGAAAACGCCTACAGGATAAAAAGATTACGACAGTAGTCTTTGACCGCAATGGTTATCTGTATCATGGTGTTGTCAAGGCCCTTGCAGACGCAACCCGCAAAGCCGGGATCGTATTCTAGGAGAGTCTATGGAACGCCAGAATAAGTTCGATAAAGAAAGAGAACCGAAAGAGTTCATTGAAAAATTGGTCAAGCTGAATCGTACTTCTAAGACAGTCAAAGGCGGTCGCAGGATGTCGTTTTCAGCGTTGACGGTCGTCGGCGATCAGAAAGGACGCGTCGGATATGGGTTTGGTAAAGCGAATGATGTTTCCGAAGCGATTAGGAAGAGCGTTGACAAAGCAAAGCGTAATTTGGTCATGGTGCCGATGAAAAACGGGACGTTGCCGCATGAAATTATCGGAAAGTTCAAGAGTTCGGCGATTTTGCTCAAACCGGCTTGCCCTGGTACGGGTATCATTGCGGGCGGTCCTGTCCGTGCGATTATGGACGCTATCGGTGCGACTGACATCATTTCTAAGTCGCAGGGGTCACGTTCGTCGGTCAACGTGGTGCGGGCGACTTTTGATGGTCTTGCAAACCTTATGGATGCAAAGGTCGTCGCTTCTAACCGTGGCAAGTCATTGCAGGATATGTGGGGGTAATCGATGGCAACGAAAAAACTTAAGATTACACTTAGACGGAGCGTAATTGGCCAAAAGCCCGCAAAAAAGGCGACTGTCCGCAGTCTTGGCTTGAAAAAAATTAATTCATCAGTGGTGCAGGAAGATAATCCGTGCGTTCGTGGTATGGTGGCTTCTGTCGCGCACTTGGTGGAAGTTGAGGAGACAAAATAATGGCAGATTTTATGCTGAGCGCGCCGAAAGGTGCCAACAAGAAAAAACGTATTGTTGGTCGTGGCTCTTCATCAGGTCGGGGTACTACTGCGGGCAAAGGAAACAAAGGTCAGCAGTCTCGTTCCGGCGGAAAAACCTATGTCGGTTTTGAGGGCGGGCAGATGCCGTTATATCGTCGAATCGCGCAACGTGGTTTTTCGAACTATCCCTTTAAGAAAGAATACGTCATCGTGAACGTCAAGTTGTTGGAAGAGAAATTCGACGACGGCGACACGGTGAACAAAGAAACGCTGATTGCAAAGGGACTGCTTGATTCTGCCGATAAGCTGGTGAAAATCCTTGCTGACGGCGATGTGAAGAAAAAGCTGACAATTGATGTGGACAAAGTTTCTGCGACGGCAAAAGAAAAAATCGAAAAGGCGGGCGGCTNGGTAANGACTGCCGTCGCTNACGATGTTGCNAAAGCAGAGNCGAAAAAATCCGCAAAGAAAGCGGCAAAAAAAGAAGAATAGTAAGCGGCGGAGAAACTCATGGCAAACAATGCAATCGTAAATATGTTCAGAATTAAAGAGTTGCGGGATCGTATCTTCTTTACTTTTGTAATCTTAGCCGTTTTTCGTCTGGGTTGTGTGCTGACAATTCCGGGCATTGATGCGAGCGTGCTCATTACCTATTTTAATGACCTTGCGTCAAGAAACAGAAACGCGTTTGCCAGCTATATGGACTTTTTTGCCGGTGGTGCATTCTCTAATTTTTCTGTGTTCATGTTGGGCGTTATGCCGTACATTTCAACGCAGATTATCTTGCAGCTTGCGCTGATTATCTTTCCGTCTCTCAAGCGCATGGCACAGGAAGACGGTGGTCAGCGCAGGGTCGCGGCTTGGACTCGAATCGGAACGGTTTTCGTCTGTCTGATTCAGTCTTTGGCGGTGACGGTGTACGCAAACAGCATTCCGGGAGCGGTCATTTTGGAGAATCCGCTTGCCTTCAGGCTGCTTGCGATGCTCACGGTGACGACGGGTGCAATGATTACGGTGTGGCTTGGCGATCAGATTACGGCTCGCGGTATTGGAAATGGGATTTCCATTCTGATTTTCGCGGGTATTGTGGCGCGTCTGCCCCACGCCGTGGTTGAACTTGTCGCGAAGGTGAAAAATCCGAACGATAATGACATCAACCCGGTGTTCCTCATTGTTGTGTTGCTGATGTTCATTGCTGTTATTGCGCTGGTTGTGTATGAGCAGCAGGGCGAACGCAAGATTCACGTTAACTATGCAAAACGCGTTGTCGGACGCAGAATGTATGGTGGGCAGAATACGTATATTCCATTTAAAATCAATCCGTCGGGGGTCATTCCGGTTATTTTTGCTTCTTCGTTTCTGACATTCCCGCTCCAGATTGTTTCTAGTTTTGGTGCTAGCCAAAATTCTGCGCGTTGGGTTGCTCGTCTTTCTGCAATTCTGACACCGACGGGATTGTGGTATAATGTTTTGTTGGTACTTTTGATTATCTTCTTTGCATACTTCTACACACAGGTAACCCTGAACCCCACGGAAATCGCGAAGAACATAAGAGAAAATGGCGGGTCAATTCCGGGCATCCGCACTGACAAGACTGAAGAATATATGCAGAAGGTGTTGAACCGTCTCGTATTGCCCGGAGCATTGTATCTTGCTGCAATTGCAGTGTTGCCGACAATCATCCAAAATCTCTTCGGCTTTCCGCAGTCAATTTCTATGTTGATGGGCGGTACGTCCTTGCTGATTTTGGTGGGTGTTGACTTGGATACGATGAGTCAAATCGAAGCCCAGCTTAAAATGCACCATTCGGAAGGTCTTGTTAAGCGGGGAAAGCTGCGCTCCCGCAATCTGTAGGAAACGGCGGAATTCTTGCTGAATTTTGCAGAAAAATGGTGTGCAGTAGTAGCATAAGTTTTGGAATTTGTGCTATATTTACAAAACACGTTGGACTGTAGTTCATTGCGAACTGCTATGGTTCGGCGGTGGTACTTTCCCAAGGGGGACTTTTATGAAAGTGAGAACCAGCGTAAAGCCCATTTGTGACAAGTGCAAGGTAATTAAGCGCAATGGTATTATCCGTATCATTTGTGTTAATCCGAAGCATAAGCAAAAACAAGGCTAAAGGAGTAGCAGATGGCTCGAATTGCGGGAGTTGATCTCCCAAATAAACACGTTGTCGTTGCTTTGACTTATATCTACGGTATTGGTCGTTCGGCAGCAAAGGCAATTTGCGAAAAAACTGGAATAAATCCGCAGAAAATGATGAACGACTTGGATCAGGACGAGCAGGCAAAGTTGCGTGCGCTGATTGATGCCGAGTACAAGGTGGAAGGTCGCCTTCGTTCGGAGATTGGTCTTAACATCAAACGTCTTATGGACATTGGTTGTTATCGTGGTCTTCGCCATCGTAAGGGTCTGCCCGTTCGTGGTCAGCGTACACGTACCAATTCACGTACACGCAAAGGCAAGAAAAAGACGGTTGCAAACAAGAAGAAGGCTGTCTGATAGGTGAAGGAGTAACGAATGGCTACCGTAAAAAAACGAAAGGAAAAGAAGAGCGTTTACGAAGGGAATGTGTACATTCAGGCGACGTTCAACAATACTATCGTAACGATTACAGACTTGAAAGGAAATGCGCTTTCTTGGGCTTCTTCCGGTGGACTGGGCTTCCGCGGTGCAAAGAAATCTACGCCATTTGCCGCGCAGACGGTTGCGGAATCTGCTGTTCAGAAGGCAGTGAGCTACGGCTTGCGTGAAGTGCACGTGTTCGTCAAAGGACCGGGCGTTGGCCGTGAGAATGCTGTCCGCGCTCTCGGCAATTTGGGATTGAAAGTAAAGTCGATTTCTGACGTTACTCCCATTCCGCACAACGGATGCCGCCCGCGTAAGACACGGCGAATGTAGGGAAGAAAACTCAAGGATCAATAATTGGAGTGGTTGCCCGAAACTTCGATTATTGTAAAACAAACGGCATTTGCCGCAGGGCAATCACCAAAAGTGATATTATTTCCGATAAGAAGGAGTTCAGATGGCTCGCAAAAATCTGCTGAAAGGTTTTAAAAAACCAAAAGGCATCACATTTGAACATCTAGAGACGAATCCGAACTACGGAAAGTTTACGGCGTATCCTTTTGAGACGGGATTTGGCACGACGATTGGAAATACGCTCCGCCGCGTGTTGTTGTCTTCGATTCAAGGGTATGCGGTGTCTTCAGTACGGATTACTTCATACGATGCAGACGGTGTTCCGCATGTCATTTCCAGTGAATTTGAGACAATTCCGAACGTTTCAGAAGATACGCTGGAAATCTTGAACAGTTTGAAACAGATTCGCTTGCGGTTGTCTGGCGACACTGAACAGGATACGATTCTTTACGAATTTGCAGGACCGGGTATCGTAAAAAGTGACGACTTTGCCAAGGAAGGACAGCTTGAAATTCTGACAAAAGATGTTCCCGTCTTTACAATGATGGATGGTGCGCGTGTGGAGTTTGAGATTCAGGTTGACTTTGGGCGTGGCTACGTTCCAGCGGAAGTGAATGAGCATTACATCGAAGTGGTCGGTACTATTCCGATGGATGCGATTTTCTCGCCGGTGCGCAAGGTAAAGTACGCGATTGAGCCGTGCCGTGTCGGTCAGCGCAATGACTACGACAAACTCATTCTTGAGGTTTGGACGGACGGCACGATTAACCCGGAAGACGCGCTCGCGGAGGCGGCAAAGATTGCGAAAGATCATTTCTCAATCTTTGTGAACTTTAACGACAGCGACTTTGGGGCGAGTGACGATGTTGACGAAGGCGACGAACGCATTCGTCAGTTGCTCAACACGCCGGTCGAGGAACTGGAGCTTTCGGTTCGTTCGTCTAACTGCCTGAAAAATGCGAATATCCGCACGATTGGCGAGTTGACCAAAAAGACGGAAGACGACATCGTGAAGACTCGCAACTTCGGCAAGAAGAGTCTGACAGAAATCAAGGAAAAACTTCTTGAATGGAATTTGACGCTCGGAATGACAGATTACAGTCATCTGAAAAATGCCGTCAATGTAACTAATCAAAAGCAGAAGGAAGAATCAGATGAATCATAGAAATGGTTTTAACCCGCTTTCTCGGACATCGGCACATCGTCGCGCGATGTCACGAAATATGGTGACTTCTCTTTTCAGGTTTGAGCGCATTACAACGACCCAAGCTAAGGCGAAGGAAGTGCGCAGGGCTGCTGAAAAGTTGATTACGCGCAGTAAGGTCGATTCTGTGCACAACCGCCGTATTGCGGCGAAGTTTATTCAAGATGAAAAAATCTTGAACAAGTTGTTCACCGAGCTTGGACCAAGGATGAAAGACCGCAACGGCGGTTACACACGCATTCTGAAAATCGGTTTCCGTCAGGGCGATGCGGCGGACATGGTTATTCTTGAGTTGGTAGACTACAAGTTGCCGACTGAAGAGGACAAAGAAGCCGCAAAAGCAAAGAAGGATGAGGCGAAGGCGAAGAAAACTGATGCGAAAGCAAAGCCTGCCGAAAAGAAAGAGGGAGCGGCAAAGAAAGCTCCTGCGAAGCCGAAGGCTGCAAAAAAAGAAGCAAAAGCGGAGGAGTAAGAGATGTCTAAAGGTCATCGCGGAGCTGGTATCCGCTCAGAAGTACACCACGGTCGTGGCACGTGTCCGCGCTGCGGGAAAATGAACGTCAAAATCCTGTATGAAAAGGAAATTGACGGCAAGCAGGTGAAGATTTGTAAAGTCTGCAATGCGACGCTGAAAAACGTCGCGCGGAAAGAAGCGCGGATGGCAAAAGCTGCCGCTGCGACTGAAACTCCCACGGCAGAGGCATCTGCGACAGAAGAAGCACAGGCATAAGTTTGGCTTGCAAGCCGTCCTTTGGAATAGGGACGGCTTTGTTATATACAATCTTGGAGGTTTGAGGGTATGAAAAAGGTTTTGTTTGCCCTTGTGGCGACGCTTGCGGGCTTGGTAATGGCAGGATGCTCGAAGAGCGGCGGCAATACGATTAAAATTGGTTCAATCGGGCCGCTTTCTGGAGCGGTTGCGGTATATGGCGTTGAGTGCAAGAACGGCATTGATCTGGCGGTCGCGGAAATCAATGCGGCGGGTGGCGTGAACGGTCAGCTGCTGGAAGTGATTGCGGAAGATGACGAGGGCAACCCCGAAAAGTCGGTGAGCGCGTACAAAAAGTTGGTGACAAAAGATGGCGTGACGTTCGTTGTCGGGTCGCTCACGTCTGGATGTACGCAGGCGATTACGCAGAGTGCGCAGGCGCAGAAAATTATTCAGATTGCTCCGGCGGCGACGGCAATGACGATTACCGATGCGGGCAACTATATTTTCCGCACGTGTTTTATCGATCCGTTCCAGGGAACGGTGGGCGGCAAATTTGCGGGTGACGTGCTTGGCGCGAAGACTGCGGCAATTCTGTACGACATCGGAAATGACTATTCGGTGGGGCTGAAAGACAATTTCATTGTGGAATTTGAGCGTTTGGGCGGTCGCATTGTTGCGCAGGAATCGTACAACACGGGCGACAAGGATTTTAACGCGCAGATTACCAAAATCAAGAATGCGAATGCGGATGTTGTCTATCTGCCGGATTATTACGGCACGGTCGCGCTGATTGCAAAGCAGTTGCGCGCACAGGGCATTGACAAGCCGATTGTCGGGGCGGANGGTTGGGACGGTCTGACGGAGAACGCGGGCGAGGAAGTGCTGAACGGCTATTATTCCAACCACTACGCGACGGACTCTGATTCGGAGGCGGTGCAGCGATTTGTGGCGGCGTTCGAGGAGAAATTCGGGAAGAAACCGAATTCATTTGCGGCGTTGGGCTATGACAGCGTGTATTTGCTGAAGGACGCGATCCTGAATGCGGGCACGACCGAGACTGCCGCCGTGCGCGACGCGCTGGAAGCGACGAACGGCGACTATGTGACCGGGCATCTGACGTTTGACGAAAAACGCAACCCGATAAAATCGGCGGTTATTNTGGANCTGGTGCGCGGCGAGAACGGCGAGCTGACGACGCGCTACAAGACGACAATTCATCCGTAGCNGGCNGAAAAATCGGGCGGGGAAGGCTTCTCTGCCCCGCTTGTTTACATTTTTGCCGGGATTTGGTATAACTGAATGGGCATCGAAGCATAGTTTCGGGAACGGAACTATGCTTTTTTCGTGATAGCATACGGAGGAGGTGCGGTGAATAGCGTTTCGATTTTTGTGCAGCAGCTGATTAACGGGCTGTCGCTGGGAAGCATTTATGCGCTGATTGCGCTCGGCTACACGATGGTCTACGGCATTGTCAAGTTGATTAATTTTGCGCACGGCGACGTGATGATGGTGGGCGCGTATGCGGGCTATTTCGTGCTGTGCGCGCTGGGGACAACGCCGCTGGGCATGGTGCTTGCGTTCGTGGCGGCGATGGGGATGTGCGGCGTATTGAGCCTGGTAATTGAGCGGCTGGCATATCGTCCGTTGCGCAACGCGCCGCGCTTGAATTCGCTCATTACGGCGATTGCGGTGGAGCTGATTTTGCAGAACGTGATGCGTGTGCTGCCGTTTGTCGGGCCGGATCCGCGGCAGTTCCCGACGATGGCGACCCGGATGTTCAGCGTGGGGATTGTTTCGTTTTCCAATATTCAGCTGATTGTCATTGTGCTGAGCGCGGTGCTGATGGTGGTGCTCAATTATATCGTCAATTATACCCGGACGGGAAAGGCAATGCGCGCGGTTTCGTATGACCTGGGCGCGGCGAGCCTGATGGGAATCAGCGTGAACAGGATTATCGCGACCACGTTCGTGATTGGTTCGGTGCTGGCGGGCGCGGGCGGCGTGCTGTATGCGACGGCGTACCCGCAGATTGACCCCGTGATGGGCTACATTCCCGGCCTGAAAGCGTTTGTGGCGGCGGTGCTTGGCGGCATCGGTTCGATTCCGGGCGCGATGCTGGGCGGCA
>WFLX010060220.1_pt1 | contig 32773 bp, 30 predicted proteins | sample 4967041 | NCBI WGS metagenome assembly WFLX01 (sample SAMN12857096, study PRJNA449069) | gut metagenome | isolation source: stool from male and female vole | host: Microtus ochrogaster | place: USA:Florida | collected 2017
AAAATTATGGAAAAACTAAATGCTATTTCTTTTCAGGAGCCAGCACCTTTCGCCATGCTTCCAGCTTCTCCTTAAACTCAACCGCAGCCGCTCCCGACGTAGAGATAATGGTTTATTAGTTTAAATTATTATGGTTAAGATAGTCTTTGATCGTAGGGACATCGCGCGCGATGTCTTCATTGCGATGCCATGAATACATTTCTCTACAAGAATCCAAAATTTTGCAGCCAGTCGTGGAATCCGTTTACTTCGGCAAACTGAGCGCCAACTATATTAATATAGTCGTACGCATAGCTCAAATCCACCTCATATCCATAGCACTCCATCAAATTGGCTATCAGCAATTCAGGTGTCATCATCTCATTAATTTATAGTAATCTCCAATTTAAAATCATCAGTGAGTCTAAAAATAATTGTTTTACCCTTAGCCTCTTCTTCAAAATCTACACACTCATCCAAAACCCTTTTCAAATCACGAGCCTGAGCCTGTCCATTTTTTCTTGGAACATTAGTATTAATTACTTCCAATCTAAAACTATAAGTTTGTCGATCTCCAACACCTTCAAACTTTGACCTACTAATAGGAATCTCTCCTCCTCCATTTTTAATAGTCTCTATAATTTTATCCAAATTCTCTTTCCAGATTTCTACATACAAATTACTGTTTCTACTCATAACAATTATATTATATTTGGTTTACGATTTCTCAATTCTTTCAATTTCTTTCTAAAATCTCTATTAACTTCATTATAATTCTTTTCAATATTAATAGGAGGATTAAGCTTCTCTATCAGCTTGATTTCGAACTTTTCATAATCCTTATTTTCGCAATAGTAGAAGATAAGATTTTCTTTCATCCAATCCGTCAATTTTTTCTCATCTACCGGATTGAATTTAGTCTTTTTATTCTTTTTTATTTTTTCTGGATCCTTATCCCGCCAAATAGGAGTATATTCGAATAAGCTACCTATACTTTTTCTTAAAGTTGATTGCCCCGCATTATTTCCCAAATGCTTCGTTCTAATTCGGTCATATAAATTTCTCCTATCCGTTGCAACGCCAGTATAAATAACTCTTTGATTATTGTAAAGTTGATATACCACATTAGCCCCAATACCGGGCAAATTCTTCCCATCACGAATGGTTACGATATAATTCCCCGGCTCTTTAGTAATTTCTCCCGCATCATCTTTTGATGGATCAAATTCTTTGAATTTTAGATTTTCCATAATTTTATTGTTTTTGTTTGTTTTGCTGCAAAGATAGGAGGGCAGAACGACATTGCGTGTCGTCCTGAAAAAGAATTGCGCTATTTTTTCAATTATTTTGCTTACGTGGCTCATGGGTTGGCACATTAATTTTCACAAATGCAATGGCTGACCCCCTCGACATCGCCTCTCTATTAAAAAACAAAAAGTGTGAGGGTCGACTATCTATTTCGTTAGAGGCTCTGGTAAACCCGAATGTAAATAGACAATATCCTCACACTTGGAGCGTATGGCGTGGATATGCCTACACTTCAAGTGACGAGAGTGTTGCTCATTTCCTTACATTCGTGAAAATTTACCAGACTTTCTAACGAAGGATAGTCACACTTTCATCAAAACAATTTTGCCGACCTCCGTCGGTCAATGCAAATATAACCAATCCGGGTGAGCCAACAAAATATTTGTGAGGATATTGTCCTTATTGCTATTCGGCGCTGCGATCGGGAGCGTTACGCTTCGCCGCCCCGACACACACGTCATGGATGCGGTCGCGCAACGATTGAGGTTTGATCACCGTCAGCGAGCGGCTCCGCGACAGCAACGCCATCACGAAATCATTGGAGATGCGGAGGTTCAACCTTATGCGGAACTCGGCGGGAGTGTCGACAAGCACCGTCTGCGACGGATGAAGCGGCACCCGCTTGAGGAAACTACCGTCGAGAGCGTCATAAGAGAGTTCAATCTCCTCTATCGGGACCGNCGGATCATTCCATATACCGTAACANCTGTCGAAAGCGCTNCGCGGGTCAAATGACTCATCCCGCTTAAATGTATCNTCATCGTCGATCACCAGATTTTCAATGCGGTCAATGCCAAAAACTTTAAACCGCCCCTCATGGGTGCCAATCACATACCACCGCTGCTGATCCTCTTTCAAAAAGTGAGGGTCTATGCGATAATGCTTCACCGCGCCGTCATAACGCACCAGCGTGTAGTCAAACTCTATGCTGTGCCGATTCTTGATCGCCTGCAGTATCGGATAGATATTCACGCTCCCTGCCGGACGGTGGCGCTCGGCAAAAACATAGCGGCTCAATTCCGAGTCGGGATTNATCGCCGTCAGAAGGTCATANTCCGAAATCAGCTTCTCNTAGCGNTAAGCNGCTTCAGCGTTTTCATCTTTAAACTCNTTAATATAATAGCCCTTGATGCGGTCACACTTGATGTCAACACCCATCAAAGTCCTTATATTGGCAAAATCGCGCTGCAACAGCTTCATCGCCGCGCTCCTATCGGCAGAAAAACCATATCCCCTCCACTCACATCTGGAGCGAACACAGTCAATAAGCTCGTCAGGAGTCATATACCTCCCGTCGCGCAAGCTTTCTACGATGATGCCATATCTTGTAAGTCGTTCTAATGTAGATTTCATACCGCAAATATAATCCCCCTCAACGACAANTCCCGTCGCCCTAATACCCAATCAACAAAATTCCTTTCAATGGCAACTGCAACCTGTTTGATATATAGAGAGTTTCCAAAAAGGTGAAACAGCGTTCAAAGTCATCGTGATTTCTATATTTATTCCGAACCGCCAAGACCAGATATTCGACATCAAACATCATGCATGCCTCAAAAATATCTTTCAAAAACTGATTATTCTCAGTCGCCCTTCCTGCTTCAACTTCAACCACGATTGACCCGTCACTGCTTATCGCATCAGCATGAAAAGCCTTGTCGATCTCATTGTTCTTACCGAATAAAACCGGCACATCTATTCTTAAATCCATTGCCTTTCCTTTCTCCACTGAAAATCCTATATTCTCAAGGAGCGGACGCAGCTTATTTAAAACCGCATTCGATTCCAACATGTTATTATCGGATGAAATATCATGCTCCACAGCTTTAAATGCGTCTATAACCGATTTCATCGAGGCGTTTACGCCACGTGAACGGGGAAAAAATTGGAATCTTATCATGGGTCGGCAATTTTATTACGATGAAATTATTCTAATACTCTAAACGAGGGGGGATGATTAGCGTTTGAGCCAGTATTGGCGCTCGGATGCATCCATGCGTTCGATGGCATAGCGGAGGGTGGTGCGCGACATGGACCTGCAGTGCTCGTCCAAGAAATTGCGCAGCGTGTCGATGTCACGCTTGCCCACCTCCCTGAGCGTCCAGCCTACAGCTTTGTGTATCAGATCATGCTTATGCGGCAACAGCTTGCGCGCGATTCTNAGAGTGTCGTCCATCTGACCGGCGCGNATAAACTCCAGCGTAGTCACCATCGCAATGCGCTGCTCCCACAAATCGGCGCTTTCAGCGAGCCGGTCGAGAATTTCACGCTCCAGGCATCGTTCCGTCGGGAAGCGGGTAAAGCATCCACCANCCCAAAATGTATTCNCATGACAGGTCGACNAGATCCCAGTTATTGGCGCGGCACGCATGCTTCAGAAAAAACTCCGCAAGTTCCCGGCGCCTATCCGCTCCCGTTGTCAGCGGCTCGCGTCGCCGCGGCAACGCAGCCTTCATCTCCTCAACAACAAGCAGAAATCCGCACAGCCTCACTTCGTGCCATTCCGAATAGAGCAATTTCTCAATTTCCTCAAGCGACACCTTTCCACGCGCCTCCTTGACAACGCTCCGCGTTTGCGGCACCNTAAGTCCGAGGAAACGGTCACCCTCTCCATACTCCCCCTTTCCGGTCTTGAAAAATCGGCACAGGACTTCACGCTGACCGTCATCCTTCATCGAGCTGAGGGTTTCGATTATATCTTGAGCTGCTATCATTGTTGATTATTGTTTTCTTTCTGATTTTTACGGTAAGCCGACGGCGACATCTTCCGCGACGCCTTAAAGCATTTTCCAAAATAGTTAATGTCCGAGAATCCGCACTCAATCGCTATATCGGTGATCGACTGCTCGCTTTCGGCAAGCAGCGACGCTGCCCTGTTGAGCCGGCTCTCCTTGATGAAATCGGCGGGAGTCACGCCAAGCAACGATTTCATCTTGCGATTCAAGCTGCTGCGGCTTGTCGCCGTGTGAGCCGCCATTTCGTCAACGCCGGCGTCGGCATTCCCCATATTGTCGTTCACAAATTCCATCACTTTCCGCATGAACACCTCGTCATCCTCGCTAAGCAACTTTCCGGGAGGCGACAGTTGTCCGGTCTCGGAATCGGAGCCGGCGTTTCCTGCCGACTTCTCCATGAGCTCCATGTAAGCGTCAAGCAGCTCACGCTGCTTTCTCTTTATGCGGCGTATGTAGGTAATCGTAAACAGGATGCCCCCCGCCACAGNCAACGCAAACAACACGTAAAGACAATAGGCGAGCGGAGTTTCCCATATCGTGGGCGTAACCACGATAACAAGCTCTCTGACACTGTCGGGACGATTGCCTGAACTGTCGGTAGAACGCACCTTCAAGCTGTACTTTCCCGGCGCAAGATCCAGAAATGTCACCGCCCTCGTGTTGCCAAGGTCATTCCAACCGCTCTCGTCAACACAAAAACTATATCTTATGTTTTCAGCCGCTCCATAGCTGAGCGACGAGAATTTTATCGTCACATTGCGTTCGTCAGGCTTAAGAACAAGCGTGTCGGTTCGTGCCGAGATAAGGCTGTCGGGACGGTTCTGAAGCGAAACGGCAGTGAAAACCAACGGAGTCGAAACGCTCTTCTTGNGCGTCATCCTGTCAAAATCAATAACCAGCGCCCCCGACTCAAGCCCTATCAGCCACTTATTATCCTCANGCCGCAATGGGCGCGCGTCGCTGAAGTGCATATCNCNNTNCNAGNANNACGACGGCANACGAGATAATCCCCCCACTCTCCGGGTCGATATTATAAATTGCATTCCCGCTCAGAGTCCACACGCTCCCGTTGCGCGAATCAACAGCAAGCGCATAGGCAACGTCATTGGGCGCTCCGGCATAAGAATTAAATCTCCTGAAATTCGCCTTGCCGTCCAGTGCGCTCTGCCCCGGCGCCAACATGTTCACACCATCGCTTTCAGTTGCAACAAATATGAGCCCTTTAGAATCAGGCTCCACGTGCATAGCCGCTATGTTGCCAAGCGACTCCGCTCTGCCCGGCTCCGTGACATGAAGCACAAACGCAGTCTTCTCAAACTCTCCATTCCGGGGCAATCTGAAAGCCAATACTCCTCCGGTGGTAGCGGCAAGCGCCATCGAGTCGCCCACTATAGAAATATCGCGCACGCGTTTCGCCGCTGACGGATAACCCGCCATAGCGCCCAGATGGGTAAATTTCGGTTTTTCATCACCGGGCGACGTCACGCAATCCACGCCCCCGCCCATCGTGGCGATCCACATTCGTCCTTCGGAATCAAACTCAATGTCATACACGCCTTCCGCAGCCGGAGCCTCATCGGTCAATCCCGACTTGCCGAAAGGTTTAAAATTATCCACATCAAATGAACCGTCACCTCTTGCCGTGAGGCGAAACAGACCGCCCGGCTTACATCCAAACCACATATTCCCATCCTCATCGCCGGCAATACTATAGACACTCGCCCCGAAAGCGGCAAAATTGTCATGGAGCCTGCCGTAACAGTCAAGATACTTCGGAGCCTTGTCGAGAGCTGCATAACAAGCCACAGCCTCCCTGTCGCTTATCGAAACCCACGTTCTCCCCGCAGCGTCGCGATAAAACGCCCTCATCACCGACTCATCAGATTGAGGCACTGTCGAATAAGGCAGTTCGCCAATAGTCAGGCAATACGCTCCCAATCCGCTTCTCACCCATATATTTCCCTGAGTGTCGGTAAGAGCATAGTAAAACGTCCCTCCCCTTTCATCAATAGAAGCGACATGCTCAAGCGGCTCATTTCTCGAAGGAGCCGACAAAACATCGCCCTTTCTTGTGATGACCCATGCCCTGCCTGTAGAATCGGAACGGGAATATATCAGNTCCTCATGCTTGTAAGGAGGGNAATCCCCCAGCTTGCGGTTTCCGAGGGAAAAATAACGAAACTTAGGCTTAGCCGCAGTTATCGACGCCGATTCCACCGGCATCGAGTCAGCCATCACAATAAATCTCCCGTCGGCACAGCCAAGCACCGTGTGGCCGTCATCAGTCGAAAGAATCTGGCTTATGCTGAATTTATCATTGAATTTATTTTCAAGCCGGGAGGTTATATCATGGAAACGATAAGTAGAAACGTCAAATAACAGAATCTTATCGTCGATACGACACCACAGGTCACCGTCAGCCGTCAATTTCAAATCGCCGATACGATCGGAAAAAGCCCTCGCCTCGTCATCAACATGAGGACGGATGCGATCAAATTTATATCCGTCAAANCGGTTTAGCCCGTTCCAGGTGGCAAACCATAATATCCCGTCCCGGTCCTGAGCTATCTGCTTCACACGCCTTTCCGACAGTCCGTCATACTCGTCATAACGCTTCACGCGGCAAAACGGCACAGCCACCGCATGAACCACGGCGGCGGCAACCATGACTAGCAACAGGATGGAGCGTTTCATAGTCACAAATATAGCGATTCATAATATAAAAAGCAAGCCGGAATGCGTCACTCGCGACGCATTCCGGCACTGGTCAAATTCTATTACTAACCTTTTTCTTAAAACACTACTTTCTCTATCCTGCAGTTTCCGTCGGGGTAAACGCGTTTCACTATGTTCACACCCTTAACCGGAGAATTCAACCTATATCCATTGAGATCATAAACCTCTGTAATTATTCCGTCGCCATCAGCTGCTACGGCTTCAATCCCTGAAGACACACTGACAGCAGCCTTCTGGCTCAGACCGCCAAACTCATTTACAGCCTGAATCATGAACGGCTCGTCGGCTTTGCCTGTATTGACATTCATCGACGCTTCGGTAGTGAACCCTATCACTTCCTCGCCGCGGGTCACCAGGTAGCAGATAGCATAGGGAACAGNTTCCCAGGTGATCATGCCGTCCTTGAGAGTTGCCGCCGGAGCTGCGCAAGCCTCAGTCTTAACTTCGGGATCCCAATTATCATCGCCCGAAAGAACATTCTTGATCGTGTATTGAGCGGCTTCCTCATCAGTCAGGGAATTCTTGGCTTTGCCATACACCCTCTCTCCATTCTCCACCTTATAATAGGTGTCACGGCGCTGCGAAAGGTCAAGCAAGTTCCCGTTTGCGTCGGTGGTGTTCCAATCAGCCCACAATGAGGGCAGACCGCCCATTGTTTCATACCATCCGGCGGCAGGTATGGTGACCTCCGCGCGAGTGTTGAGGAACACTGTCTTGGGAGAGTTATGCCAGGGACGTCCAAGCCATATATCAGTTTCCGAGGGCACGCCCGGTGCGGTGATGACGCAGTTGTTGAACACGTAGCCCCACTTCACGTCCTCGCTGTGGGAGGGCGCCACGATATAGCCGCCGCTCTTGCGGTTGATCAACAGAGTGTCACCTTCGAGATAAATGTTACCGCTGTTATAGATGAAGTCCACAGCTCCCTCGATAAGAGAGTTTCTGACAAACGCACGGTAATTTGAAGTCGACGGAGTGATCCATGTGTCCTGATAAGAGAGCATCGCCACATTGTTGAAAATAGTGCGGTCGCCCGTTGTGTTCAAGGCAAGCGCCTGAGGACCCATCTGCTTCTCATGTCCATAAGAATTTTCAAGAGTGATATTTTCAAAGAAGCAGTCATTGGCATTAACCACCACTGTTGCGCCAACGCTCACGTGGAGAGCGTTCTCTCCGCCACACAACTTATCGTCGAGAATCACCGCCTTGTCACGGTCCTGACCGATAATGTGGAGATAGGGCTTGTTGGCGGGAATGTTCACGTGCTCGTTGTAATTGCCGTTCTTAACAAAGATGAGCCAGGGCTTAACTCGTCCCGCAGGAGCAGCGTCAATAGCAGCCTGCACCGATTCATAGTCGCCGCTGCCATCCTTTGCCACCACTGCGTCAAACAATCGCGCTTCGGGCTGAACTCGCTCCATGGTGGTGAATGTCAGCTCCACGCCGGCAAACTTGTTGCCGCTGCGGTCAACGATAGCTCCCTCGGGAACAGTGAAGGTATATTCAGTGGCATATTTCAAGCCTGAATATTTGTACACCACATTTTTGCCGCTGATGGTCGGAGCGATCACCTCGCCGTTGAGAGTGGCGTCGCCGCTGCCTATTTTTATCTTCTCGTCAAAGTTGAGCACGATTGAACCGGTCGCAGAAGCTCCTGTCGACTTGTCGGCGGGGATTGAGTTTACGAGCTTGGGAGCGATTTCGTCATTTGCGGCATCCTTGTCGGCAAGAACGAAAATCTCGGCTATAGAAGTGCCGTCATAATCGCTTGTCACGCCGATCTTGTCAGATGTGCGATCAGGCATGAAGCGAATATACACGCGTTCCTGATCGTTGACTGCGGCGGGAAGGTCAAACTCCTCGCTGTCCCAGCCGCGAGCCGGCGGATTGTAGGTACCGAATTTTGTGAACGTAGTTCCATCGGTGCTGTACTCGGCATTGATCACCGAATAAGTATTATAGTCATCGCCGATAGCTGCCGACAATTTCAGATTCGAGTAGCCCTTTGACGAGAATGAGATTTCCCAATACCACTCCTCGGTAAGATATTTCCAGATGCGGGCGGCATACTTTCCGTTTTCCTGCCCGTTGGAAATTCCGCGGGTAAGCCATGAAGTGGTAGCGCCCGATGCATTGCGGAGGCTGAGCATTCCGGCATTGTCGCTCTCATCCTTATAGTCGGCTGCGCGCTGGCTTGCCGGCTGGTCATAATACAGGTCCCAACCTACGATAAAATCGGCTGCCGAGAACGAAGCGGTTACATCCTTGTCGCCGTCCATCACTAATTCACGCTCAGCCGAGGTCGAGTTGTCGTCCCAATTGCTGAAAGTGATGATGCGGTTGTTAAGAGCGGTGAGCTTCACATCGGTACCCTCCTCATAATGATGCACGCCATTCACCACATTGCCCGCAGGCATGAACTGCACGAGATTCTTGTTGGCGCCACCCTCGATAGTGAGATTTACGGCATACACGTTTTTCTTATCATATACCGCCTTAAGCACGGTGTTGGCGGTAAGCTCAAATGAATAGGGGTTAGCTTCGGAAACGGTTTTACCGTCGCCGTCGACCCACTCCTTGAAATGATAGCCGAAATTCTCGGTTGCCGACACTGTGATTCTCGTCCCTTCGTCAAACTCCGCTCCGGCAGGATTGCTTGAAACGGAACCGGCATCGGGAGTGCCGAGAGAAACGGCAAGAGTATAAGCGGGAACCGCCTCAATTTCTCCGCTTACGTCGCCGGTCACTACGAAATCGGCAAACGCATATTGCTTGTTAATATCAAGATTCTTGACATATATTTTCAATATCACAGGATTGCCAGTGGCAGGAATATCAGTCACTGAATACTGGCAATCAGAAAAATAAGGAGCCTCCTTGGTCAACTGAGGGGTAAATCCGGCGACAAGAGTCTGTGTCGCTTCGCCGTCAGAAATAATGGCATCGAAATTTCCACCCCCTGTGCCCACTCTACTTGCTTTAAAGCCCACTGCGGTCGGTTTGAATTTCAAACCTTTCTTCGGAACGATCGTAAGAACAAGGGCGTTAGCGTCATTGTTTTCCGATGTTTTTTCTACCGGCTGGAACTGGGTGCGCAAAGGAGCGTCGCCGTCAGCGCGCGTACCTTTCATTTCAAGAAGCGAGCCATAGGAGAATTCTGCCACCGAGAAAAGTCCGTCGACCGAAACCTTTGCTTTCGTATCGCTCTGCTCGGCATTACGCATCTCCCACGAGAGAGTCACGCCATTATTATTGACAGCAGCCCCTTCACCGGTAATGGTGAGAGTGTTGAGATTCCAGTTTGTGGGCTTCACTCCGCCTGTGCCGGCTATGAGTCTCACAATCACCTCGGGTTTATTGTTGGCTGAGATAGACACTGATTGTTTATTGTAGGTCCACCAAGTAGCTGCGGTCGACTTGCTTCCCGCGTCAAACCATGTAGCGCCGCCGTCGGTCGATACCACAGCCTCTATAGGCGACTCGGCGTTGTTGCCCGACGCAATCTCATAGTTTACCGCTATATTCTATATCCGGTAGTGGGGAACTTCACCTCGTAATACACGTTGTGCTTCGACGCATCGGTAAAATCAGTTATTTCATTCGGGTCGCTATTCTCAATTCTGAGCACGTGATTCTGATAACCTTCACACATCTGCCAATAGCGTCCTGCCGACATGGCTGAAAGAGAGTAAGCGNTCTTGTCGCCGACACACTCGTCGGGCAACACTACGGGAGCGGCGGTATTGAACCATGTAACAGGCACCTGAACGAACTCGCCGCCATTAGGTGTCAGTTTCACAATCTTTCCATCGCTTTCCGATGTCTGTTCATAGCCTCCTTCAAATGTCCAGGAAGCCAAAGTGGTCTGTGCCGACAACCCCGGAGCCAAGCAACCGATGACGACAAGCAGCCACGTCTTGAAAAACTTATTCATTGCGTAAATCTATGATAATGATAAAAGGGTTAAAAAATCATTTTTGATACCTTGGTCGAGCCGTCGGCATAACGGTTGTTCACTATGTAGAGCCCTTTGCCCGGCTCGCTGACGCTCACACCGTCGAGAGTGTAGTACTCGGTATTGACAAGCTCCGCGTCGGCTATTGCCGTTGCGATTGAAGCGTCGCCGCTTGCGTCCATGGCATAACCGTGGATTTTCACATCCGACAAGCAGATAGTCTTCCCNTTAGCCGCCGAAGTGTACCATGGATAGAAACGCAGCCTCAGGGAGTNTCNGCTCNCAAGCGAAACTACAGGAGTNTCCTTGACATACTGCATATTGTTTGCCGCAAGGGCGCTCGGATTATAAATCATCTGCGGATTGGAAAAATCATCCTCAGTCGAGTAATACACTTTAACGCGCATGCCGTTGCCGCCGCAACCACACAGGAAGAAACTAATCTCGTCGATTTTCAACGTGGTCCCCTCCATCGCCTTTACCCCAAACTCGATATAACGGGTACTCACCTCGTCGATTTCGCCGGCAGGCCACGCCTCGCCTTCGATCACATTGCGCTGGGTCTTGCGCGAAGCTTCAAAGCCTGTCCACTCAGGCCACACGGTATTCGCATTCGGATTGGAATAGCGCTGAAGCTGCATCCCCTGATACACCTCGGGCAGAAAATCCACCGGACCGGTCACCGCGCACTCGGCGTCATTCTCAAGCCGCCAATAGGCGCTCGCTTCCTGACCCCCGGAAAGAGTCACGGCAGTGGCTGTGACGGGGATTTCAGTCTTTTTGCCTCCAGCCTCGATAGTGATTGTCTCGGTCAATTCTCCGTCACGGTCAAGCGGCATCGCTGCATAAAAACGCTCGATCACGGTTCCACTTTCGTAGGGGATAGTGACCGTTTGGCTCCACTCATTGTTATCGGTTGAAAGGGTCAACGAGCCTGTTGCCGAGAGCTTGACTTCGCCGGCGGCGGGAGTGAGATCGAAGCCGCTCACCATGAACTCGCGGGAAAGAGTCTGCCCCCTATAGCCCGAACCAAGATCGGCATTTGTCGGCGACACGCTCAACTCGCTTGTGAGATTGATATATTCCGCCATCAAGCCGGCATCCTTGCACAACTGGGCGAAACGCCGCGCGATCAAAGCCGCTCCGGTGGCGCTTAGGTGGGTCGAGCCGTCGCCGTCGCCAAGAATATCGTGGCAATCCTTGTCGCCATAGCTCAAATAAAGATCGGCGGTAGCGGTGGTGAGGTCCACAAACGGGACGTCCATCTCCTTTGCCACCTCCTGCATCTGATACACATAGTCCATCGAATGGTCATCGGCGCCCACTTTTTGAGAAGTAAGGATTCCGTCGGCGGTCAGTTTGGAAAAAGAGTCGCCCAGGTCATGCTTTCCGTTGCGGCGAATGGTATTTCCTGAGAAATACATGCGGCATATAGCTCCGCAAAGTATCGNCGNGNANNCCGCCTCGCGCGTCTCGTTGACATATTTGCGCAGATACTCCTTGTAGGTTCCCGAGGGGGTGGTGCCGCGGTAATCGGTTTTTGCCGCCTCATCGGCATTGCCTATTGAAGTNTAATATTCCTTCAGCTCGGTGCCGTCCATCCCCTGGGTCTTTTCATCATTATGGGCAAACTGAATCACCACGTAGTCGCCCGGCTGAAGCTGCTTCTTGACCGAAGTCCAAAAAGCCGCCTCCTCATAGANACTCTTGCTTGAGGCTCNGGCTTTAGCGCGGTTGTTGANCTCCATCCCGTCAAAGAACTGCTGAAGGNACTGACCNCATCNGCGAGTCNTCGTTTTCGACTCGTCATAGGTCTGCATCATGCTGTCGCCGATTTTCTCGACCTTCTTTGCCGCGTCAGATTGTGACGACGCTCCGATAAGCGCGGCGGCAATGATAAGTGAATTCAAAATTTTCATGGTGCAATATGTTTTTACTGTGTTAAGTCATGAAATTCGATGATGCAAAATTATCGCATCCCCATCCAAAACAAGGGTAAAAACGATTCAATTTAATGGTAAAATTGAGCCAAACCCATGATATATTGCCGCTTTAACCCCATTCTGGCTGCTATCGGTCAAGATGGCTCAGATTTCTGAGAAGCCCGGCGAGCTTGGCGCGTTTAATGGCGGAATGACGGAAGATGGAGTTGAATTTTTCAGGAGTGAGCCGGCTTATCGCTTCCCGGTCGAGACGAAGAAACTCTTCGGAAGGGGCAAATTCGGTAATTCCCGTGGGAGCCGCATTCCTGTTGTGGGGACAGACTGACTGGCATTCGTCACACCCGTAAATGTGACCGCCCAGCTTCACACCGGCATCAAACTCGCCCCTGTGTTCGATCGTAAGATAGGAAAGACAGCGGCGCGCGTCGACGCTGCCGTCACCTCTCAGCGCTTTTCCGGGACATGCGTTGACGCAAGCCATGCAATCGCCGCAGCTCAGGCGGCAAGGCTCGTCGGGAGAAAACTCGACCGTAGTAAGAATTTCACCGAGAAAAAAGAACGAGCCCTTTCCGGGAATGATGAGCTGATTGTTTCTGCCAATGAAACCGAGTCCCGCCTCACGCGCCCAGTAACGCTCGCGCAGAGGAGCCGTGTCGACACACACCCTCGTCACCCCGCCGAATAGCTCGCGCGTTATGGCGGCGAGAAGCTCAAGGCGTTCCCTCACCGCTTCATGATAATCCTTACCGTAGGAATAAAGGGCGAATTCAGGCAGAGAACTATCGCGCCTCACGGCGGGATAATAATTGAACGCGCACACTATGATGCTCCTGGCGCCGTCGAGCAACAGTCTCGGGTCTTCACGCACGTCATGATAACGGTCCATATAGCTCATGCCGGCATTGCAACCGTCATCGATCCATCGGCGGTATGCCGCAGCGGCGTCAGCCGAAACCTGCCTCGCCTGAGCTATGCCAAGCTCCGTAATGCCCAGTTCACCGCAATAGCGGCGAAGGGTGGCGCTACATGGGAAGAGTTGCAAACTCATAGCCCTGCTCTTTCAACCACTCGATCGCTCTCGGCAAGGCGTAACGCAGATTGCGCTCAGCCTTCAATGAGTCATGAAACACTATTATCGAGCCTTTCCTTACAAAACGCTTCACGTTTTTAAGCACCTGCTCGCCGGTGAGCTTCTTGGAATAATCGCGCGTCACCAGGTCATACATCACTATATTGAAATGCTCCTTGATGACCTTAGCCTGCCCCCAGCGCATAAGACCGTGGGGCGGACGGTAAAGCGAGCTGTCGATAAGCTCGTCGGCGCTCATTATGTTGCGCAGATACACTCTTGAACGCTCCTTAAATCCTTGAAGGTGGTTCATGGTGTGGTTCCCCCAGCTGTGTCCCCGGCGTTTAATCTCCTCCAGGAGGTGGGGATTTCGTTTCACATTGTCGCCTACGAGAAAGAAAGTCGCCTTCACCCCGTAATGGTCGAGAAGGTCCAATACCCAAGGAGTCACCTCAGGTATAGGACCGTCGTCAAATGTGAGATATACCACCTTCTGCTTCTTGCGCTTTATGCGCCATATCGCTTCAGGAAACAGGATGCGATATATGAGCGGCGGGCGCTCGATGAATTTCAACCGGGGCAATAATTTCATCACTGTCGCTTCTGAGTTCCCTGAAAATAACGGGAGAAGTTCACACCCTCACCTTGCAATTTTTCGATGAGAGCCTGAGCGTCGCCGCCCATTTCGGCATAAGAATGAATCAGAGAGATGAAATATGTGTCATATATATACCGGTCGGTCAGTGTAAGCGTAGAGAACTGCGACGGAGTGAGACGCTGGAAGTAGAGCACATACTGCTTGTGGCGGTCAATTTCATCTTCCAGAATCTGCAACGCCTTTTCGTGATCAGCCTCGTTTCCGGTCACATCGCCGATACGGTTATACAGGTTGGCGAGCTGATTGCCCAGCGGAACCATGAGCGGAGAGGTGTAGACGGGGAGTTTCTCCATCATGAGATCCACAACCTCCTGAGCCTTCGCATAGCGATCAGCTGAAAAAGCCTTGAGCTCGGCGACTTTAGCCGCGTCCATCGACGCGCTGTCGCTTTCGAGAGTCATCTCGGCAACCACCCCTTCATTGTAAAGAGCCGTTGCAAGGTCCACCATCGTGTTGCGGGTGGTGTTGACCATGCGACGTATCGTCTCGTCGAGATATATGTCGTCAGCCGACTCGGCGCGGTCCAAGCCGCCCCACTTGAACTTGTTGACGATGTTGTCATAGGCGCGGTCGGTGTCCACTGCGATGTGATATTGGTCATAATCCTTGTTCAGGAACGGAGTGACCTCGTTAGCCATACCGGTCGAGCGCATGTAGGGCGACAGATTCAGGTAATAAGACTCAGGCACCGTCATTGCGAAATAGATGGGTCGTTGCCATCCGTTGGCGGCATTGGTGGCGAGCATGTCGAGAGCGAGCACGTTGCNCAGTCGCAAACCGCCTTCAGCCTCGTCGCGCTGATCGGCATCGATATATTCCGCTACGGCGGGGAGCTCCTGCTCGGTGATTCGTCCCGATTTCAGCAGCGCTTCCTTGTCGACAGGAATATACATGTTGGGATACTTAAACTCATACAATCCCCAGTCATTCTTGTTGGCGTCGTCGGAATAAAGAGCCTTCAGAGCCGCCAGCACGTTGACCTTCGTGGTGTCGGGAGTGAGATAATAGTTGAACTGGCGCTTGTCATGAGCGTAGAGGTCGGAAGTGGCAAGCATGTCGATCGGAGCGGCGTCATAAGAGGGCAGCTTCTGCTGGTCGGCATACCAGTCGGTAGTCAAGTAGGACATATTTACCACTCTCACGTCGGTGCGGTAGCCTTCCACCTCCTGAGCGTACCAAAGCGGGAAGGTGTCATTGTCGCCGTTGGTGAAGATGATAGCGTTTGGCTCAAGACTCGACAGGTAGTTCATGCCGAAGTCGCGTGTCGTGTATCTGCCGGCGCGGTCATGGTCATCCCAAGTCTGCGACACCATCTGGAGCGGCACAAGCACGCCGATCACGGCGGCTATCGACGCTGCGACAAGTGAAGTCTTGCCGTTTCCAGCTTTGTTTTTCTTCTCGGAATAGTTCTTGATGAGGTTCCATATTCCGGCAACGCCCATACCCACCCATATAGCGAAAGCGTAGAACGAGCCGGCAAACGCATAGTCGCGCTCGCGGGGCTGGCTCGGTGTCTGGTTCAGGTAAAGCACGATTGCGATACCGGTCATGAAGAACAGGAACGCCACCACCCAGAACTGCTCNATGCCGCGCTTGGAAATGAACGACTGCCACAGCAAGCCNATGATACCGAGAATCAACGGCAGCATGAAGAACACGTTGTGCCCCTTGTTGCCGCTNCCGAGCTCGTCGGGCAGCAGNGACTGGTCGCCGAGACGCAAGTCATCTATAAACGGTATGCCCGAAATCCAGTTGCCGTGGGTCACCTCGCCATTTCCCTGAATGTCATTCTGCCGTCCGGCAAAATTCCACATGAAATAGCGCCAATACATGTGATTGAGCTGATAGTTGAAAAAATAGCGTAGATTTTCAAGGAAAGTGGGCTTGATCTTAGTGGTCATTCCGGCGGGATACACGCTGCCGTCGGGCGAGCGGTAGGGATTCACCTGAACGGGGGTTCCGGTCATTCCGGTCCACTCCTTGTATTGCGAAGCGAATTTTCCGTCATACATTCTCGGGAAGAGCATGTTAAGCTCCGGATTCATCACATATTCGGTCTTGTTGCCGATCACCTCATAGCGGTCGGGTTCGTCGGGAGAGCTCTTTACGGTCTTGCCATAGAGAGTCTTGCCGGTCTTTTTCACAGCCTGGGGGCGACCCGTGCCGTCTACCTCATAGACGATTCCCGAGTTGAACGTCTGCCCGTAGAACAAGGGACGGTCGCCATACTGCTCGCGGTTAAGGTAGGAGCTCAGGGCAAACACATTGTCGGGAGCATTCTGGTTCATTGGAGTGTGAGCCGTCGAGCGGATGAGCAACAATGCGTAGGAAGAATATCCTATAAATATCACGAATATGCTTAGGATAACCACATTGAGGATTCTCACCGGCACACGCTTCATGAAGTGGAACAGGTAGACACACAAAGCTGCGATAAGCACAACCGGAATCCACAGGCTGTCGCCGATGAACGGTATGCCCGAAAGCACGATCGTAAGCAGCGCCGACACCTTTATCTTCATGGCGCTGNGCTGGCTGTAGAGCTCATAGATGCTCCAGCCCATAACGCCGAGGAGAATCACGGCATAAATCAGGGTGCCCATATTGTAGCTCATGCCGAGCACGTTGACACAGAGCAGCTCAAAATACTGAGCTATTTCGATGAAGCCCGGAACAAGTCCGTAAAGAATCAGCCCCACGATGACAAACGACACTCCGAGAGCTATCAACGACCCCTTGGCAGTGGGATTGGNGAATTTCTTATAGTAGAACACGAGCACTATCGCCGGGATACACAGAAGGTTGAGCAGGTGGACCGCAATAGAGATACCGATAACGTAGGAAATCAGCACCAGGTAGCGGTCGCTATGAGGCTGGTCGGCGCGATTCTCCCACTTGAGAATGAGCCAGAACACAAGCGCCGTGCAGAACGAGGAGAAGGCGTAGACCTCACCCTCGACAGCCGAAAACCAGAACGTGTCGCTCCAGGTATAAACCAAGGCTCCGCACACTCCCGAGCCGAAAATCACGAGCATCTGCGCGAGCGACACCTCGGTGGCGCCGTCGGCGACAACAAGACGCTTCACCAGNTGGGTCACCGTCCAGAANAGCAACAGGATCGTTCCGGCGCTCAGAAGAGCCGACATNGCGTTGACAGCGAGAGCCACNTGAGCCGCGTCGGNGGCGAAATTGACAAAGAAACGCGCGGCGAGCATAAAGATGGGGTTGCCCGGCGGGTGCCCTATCTCGAGTTTGTAACCTTGGGAAATGAACTCAGGACAATCCCAGAAGCTGGCNGTGGGCTCAAGCGTCAGCAGATAAGTCACTGCTGCGATGACAAACATCAGCCATCCGAGCGAATTGTTTATTATGCGATATTTCTTCATCATCTTGTTATGATAGTAGTTTTTTCTATTCAAATTTCCATGTTATGATGCCCACCTGCTCGGCAGGAGCGTCGAGGCTCACCGAGAAGCGGGAGTTGCGCGAGGCTTCGATACAGCTTTGGCGCACGGCTGAGTTTGACGCGGCGGGCGCCGTTCCGCCAACCACTTCAGGCGTTCCTACGACATATCCCTGACGGTTCACGCGCACTTTCACCTGAACCGAGCCCGAAACGGTGCTCTTGGGGCGTCCCCACGACTGAGCGGTGCGCCCTTTAAGCGTGTGTCCCGGCGCTCCCGACAGCGCTCCTGTCGAGGAGTTCCCGTTTGGCGAACCCGGAGTTCCCGAACCTTTGCTACTGCTGCTGAAGCCCGATTTCATCTTGTCCTTGATGCGCGCCTGCTTCTCAGCCTCCTCTTTCTGACGTTTTATGCGCTGCTGTTCGGCAATCTCTTCGGCGGTGGGACCCGCTTTNTCAGGCTCGGGCTTCTTTTCGACTTTCATTGGCGACTCCGCNTCCGAGGTCACNAGCGGCTGTGCCGCCGACTCGGCGCTTCCCGCATCGGCAAGATCGGCGCCATCCACCGCCGGCTCTTCTGGAGCCATCTCGGGGGCGGGCGACGAATCGTCCTGATTGGAGGGGAGCGGCATGTCGCCGAGGCGCACGAATTCGCCGCCAAACACTATCTCGCTCGAATCGACCGGCGGCCAGGTACGGTCCTCCAGCAACGACGGATCGACCTTATAATAAAGCATGGTGAGCCCCAGCAGCAACAGCAACGCTATCACCCCTGTGGACACTCCTGCTATTATGTGGTCTTTCTGCGACTGGGTCATAGAGATTCCAGAGATTGTTGCGCCACCGGAGTTTGAACAGGCTTGGTGGCAAGCACCATCTTCAAGTTGTTACGCGACCCCATGTCGAGCACCTCCACGATTTTTCCGTAGGGCACCTCCTCGTCGGCATATATCGCTATGAAACCCTCGGGCTCGTTCTGCTGAGCGAGTCTAAGGAAAGCGAGCAGAGCGTCGGGCTGGATAGAAGCCGGCTCCTCGTCGCCGAATGAAGCATAGAGGTTGCTGTCCTTGTCGATATAGACGCGTGTTCCGGGCTTCAGAGCCGTCTGCACCGAGCTTTGGGGCAGATTCACCTCAAGCGCGGTGGGAAACACGAATGTAGATGTGATCATGAAAAAGATGAGCAAGAGGAAGATAACATCGGTCATCGATGCCATCGAAAACATTGCCATCATGTCATGGGGACGTCTTAAAGCCATCGTCAGTCAATTTATTAAGCCGGCTCGTTGAGCAGATCCATAAACTCCATGGTTTTTCCCTCGAGGAGCTTCATCACTCCGTTTATACGCGCCACCAGGGCGTTGTAGGCGAAAAGAGCCACGATACCGACGGCAAGACCCGCCACCGTGGTGACGAGCGCCTCATAGATACCGCCGGCGAGAACGGTGACGTTAGCCGACGATCCGGCGTTGGCGAGAGCGAAAAACGCCTCGACCATACCCACGACTGTTCCGAGGAAGCCGAGCATGGGGGCGCCAGCGGCGGTGGTCGCAAGCCAGGGAAGCCCCTTGCCAAGGTCGGCTATTTCAAGATTGCCGGTGTTCTCGATTGCCACGAGCACATCGTTCATCGGGCGACCTATGCGGGTTATTCCTTTAAGGATGAGACGGCTATAAGGGGTGTCGGTCTTTTTGCAAAGATTCTTGGCGCTCTCTATTTCCCCCTCGTGGATATAATCCTTTATGCGTTTCATGAACGAAGCGTCCTGCTTGTCGGCACGCGATATCACGATGTAGCGCTCAATGAAGATATAAATGCTGATAAGCAGCAGAATGGCGAGAGGAATCATGATGAAGCCCCCCTTCAAGCAAAGCTCCCACACCGACAGTTCAGCCGGCTGGGCGGCTACGGTTGTAGCTATCTCGTTATCCATCACGGCGACAGTGTCGTTGATCGACTCGATTGTCTGGGCGGATATCAGGTTTAACAGTGACATATTGCGATTAATGTGTGATTGATTTACTTAATTTTTTCAGGCAAGACACTCCTTGTATTGCTTTATAGCCTCCTTCAGCCCCAGATAGAGAGCGTCGGCGATAAGGGCATGACCTATCGACACCTCGTTGAGATAAGGGATGTGGTCATGGAAATACTTCAGGTTCTGAAGATTAAGGTCGTGCCCGGCATTCACTCCTATCCCGGCGTTGTGGGCGGCGCGGCTTGCATGGATATAAGGCTCGATCGCCGCTTCGGGATTGCGGGCGTAGTTGTCGGCGTAGGGCTTCGTGTAAAGCTCCACGCGGTCAGCTCCGGTGGCGGCGGCAAGCCTCACCGTCTCCACGTCGGGGTCCACGAATATCGAGGTCCTTATGCCGGCATCCTTGAAGCGGTCCACGATCTCCGACAGGAAAGCATGGTTGGCTTTCACATCCCAGCCGGCGTTGGAGGTGATAGCGTCGGGAGCGTCAGGCACCAGAGTCACCTGCTCGGGCTTCACTTTAAGCACCAGGTCGATGAAATCGGGCGAGGGATAACCCTCGATATTAAATTCCGTCTTAACAAGAGGGCGCAAGGCAAACACGTCGTCGTGGCGTATGTGGCGTTCGTCGGGACGCGGATGTATCGTAATCCCGTTTGCGCCGAAAGCTTCACAATCCACTGCTACATGTTCGACATTGGGCACGTTCTCCCCGCGGGCGTTGCGCAATGTGGCGATCTTGTTTATGTTAACACTTAAATTTGTCATTATTAAAAACCTCAAATTTAACTTCTAAATTGTTGTTATAACGTAATTGTTTCCCGAAATATGGCGAAAAATGCCTATATTTGTAACCGTATACAACAAATGTAACTGCAAAAATAGTCAGAAATAATAAAACAACGAAAAGTTTTGACAGCAAAAGATGCCATTTCCCCACAAAATACACTTTTGACATCGTCGCCCGAGGATAAAAAAGCTGATTCCCGACTCAAAAAGCCGGTCAGCGCGTCGTCGCCGTTGACGATGGCGCTTGAGCGCATGGCGTCGGGCGAAGATGTTGTTACAGTGATCGACGATGTCACCGAAACTCCCATCGGGATTATCGACAGGGAGTCCATGATAAAAGCCCTCGCCGGGCTATTTCCGCAGCTCAACGAAAGCTCCGAACTAACCATCACCTGCCCCCCGAGCCAGTATAGCGCCTCGGCGATAGCCCACGCAGTCGAGGACGCCGACGCCCATCTGCTCAATCTCAACGTCACCGCCGGAACCGANCCCAATTCGCTCACCACCGTCATGCTCCGCGTCAATCACTCGCGCGGCGAATCGGTGGCGCGTTCACTCGCCCGCTACGGCTACGAGACTGTGGAGATAGCCACCCCGGCAGGAATGCCCGCAAGCGACATGATGGAGCGAGCACGCGCGTTCATGAGATATCTTGAAGTCTAAAAACAACACAACGGCAAAATAAATGAAGATAGCGGTATTCGGCAACACCTATCAGGAGCGCTACATCGACGGAATCGAGCAGCTTCTCGACATNCTCGCGCGACGCAACGCGCGCATNGCCATGGAGAAGTCCTTCTATGAATATCTCTCGCAGGTTCTCCCGGCGCCGCCCGCAGTCGAAGAGGTCATCGCCAGCCACAATTTCAACGCCGCGCTCGCCTTGAGCATCGGCGGCGACGGCACCTTCCTCAACACGGCGCGGTGGATAGGCTCGAAGGANATNCCTATCCTGGGCATAAACACGGGGCACCTCGGATATCTCGCCGACGCTTCAGCCGANAATTTCGACACCGCGCTCAACGANATTTTCACGGGACATTACCGCATCGAGCCGCGCGCAGTCATCGAAGCCGAATGCAGCGGAATGCAGCGCCGGCATTACGCCCTCAACGAGGTGGCGATAATGAAAAACGACACCTCGTCGATGGTCGACATGGAGGCGCTCATCGACGGCGTGAAACTCGCCGACTACCGCGCCGACGGNCTCATCATCTCAACCCCCACCGGCTCAACNGGCTACAANCTTTCAGTGGGNGGTCCCATCGTGGAGCCNCTCGCCCCGGTGTGGATCATTTCGCCCATCGCCGCCCATTCCCTCTCCATGCGCCCGCTGGTGGTGAGCGACAACAGCACCCTCGCCGTCACAACCCGCTCGCGCCGCGACTCCTACCGCATAAGCCTCGACGGAAATTCATTCTCGATGGAAGCGGGCACCACCGTCATCATGCGCCGCGCCCCATTCGTGACGAAGGTCATCAAACTCCGCGAGCACCAGTTCATCGAAACTCTTCAATCAAAACTCTTGTGGGGGGCTGACAAGCGATGAAACTCAGCCATCCCGTCATAGGACCGCTCGAAGTCACTTTCCGCAAAAACTCGTCGCGCATCAGCGCCCGCTGGAAAAACGGTGTCGCCGTCTTCTCCTTCCCCGACATCATTGACCGCCGCGAAATTCCGGGCTACATCGACCGCATGGCTGAAGCCGTGGCGGCGCGCCGTCGTGAAGTGACATTCGCCGAAAATCAGGAAATAGCTCTCTCCGGCTTCACCTTCCGCATAAGCCGCCAGTCCCATCAGCCCCGCAACGTGTGGGGAACGATACGCGGCGATGTCGCATATATCGAGGTGGGAACACAGCTCGACCTCGACACCCTCGAAGTGAAGCAAGCCGTTTCGAAAGTGATGTGCAACATCGCCCGCTCCGTGGCGCCCTCCATCCTGCTCCCCCGAGGCAGGGAGATAGCTGCCGGTCTGGGACTCGCTCCCCGGTCGTGGGCTATAATGAGCGGCTTCAAGACCATGGGGAAATGCTCGTCGCGCGGCGACATACACCTTAGTTATATATGCCTCTTCCTCACCCCNGAATTGAGNGACTACATCATCTGCCATGAACTCGCCCATCTNAGCGANATGTCCCACTCNACGCGCTTCCACGCCATCTGCAACGCCTACTGCGGCGGGCGCGAAAAAGAGCTNGTCAGAAAGCTCAACCANTTCACGTTTCCCATCCTGCGNCGNTAANNTAGTTAATAAAAGTTAAAATATTTGGCTATCCTTATATATATGTATAACTTAGCTGTCACATTATGTTTAACCAAACTATTATTTTTATGCGTAAATTTACTCTATTAGTTGCAGCGCTTGTTATCGGAGCAATGACTCAGGTAAACGCTGAACGCAAATGGAACTTCACAGACTGGAGTGCCGAAACTGTAGCTAACCTTAAAGCAGCTAACGCAAACGGCGGCGACTGGTCAGATGACGAAAAAGATAACGGAAATGCCACCGGAGACAAATGCTTCTGGCAGGTAGACGCAACCGCTGATGTAAACGCTGACGGCTATCTCACCGCTAATGGCGTGGTAATCAAAGAGCTCGAAGGACTTAAGTACACCAACACTACCAAAAACCGCTCACTTGCTATCGCAGTAGACTATCCCTCTACTTCTATAGGTACCTATCACGGAGGTGCATATCTTTGGTTGGGTGCCAGTGATATAAACTACTTCGTTATTCCCGATGTTAAGCCCGGTTCTACTATCGTTATCGGTCTTGANTCANNCAAGAACAGTGATGCTCNCGGCGTGAAGCTCTATGTAGGCGCAGGCACCGATGGCGCTGANCTCAAAGACTTGAACGGCAATGAAGTAGCTGTGCCCACAACCTATCAGGATCAGGTATGGGCAGTTCCCGCAGATGCAGCCTCTACCGACATCCAGATTGTCAACACTNACGGATGCCACCTCTACTACATCAACGTAGCTGATCCCGGCGAAACTGCAGGTGTTGCAAACATCGCAGTTGCTGAAAGCGAAAACGCCCCCATCTACAACCTTCAGGGTGTGCAGGTTGACGAGAACTACAAAGGCATCGTTATCAAGAACGGCAAAAAGTACATCAACAAGTAATCAACCGTTGATTACTGCTTTTTAAAAAATTTTTTTCAAATTCAAGAGCGTGCCAATCTCCCGATTGGCACGCTCCATTTTTACCCCACCCCCCAATCCCAACACACACAAAATGCAGGGACACGCCCAAAAGGCAGGGAGATGCCATCCAACTCCGAATCCACAAGCCTGAAAGGCTTACCCTTATGGATAACCCTCCACTACGAGCGTAGCGAGGTGTGGAGGGGAGACTGCCCCAACCCCAATCGCACTCTGCAAAGAGTGCCCCCTAAATCCACCATCATTCATGAAAAGCCTCCCCAAGTGTTCGTTCATTAATTGCAGCATATAGACTGAAGTACCGATACACAACCTGTTAGTAAGGCAGGTCTGTAGGAACAGTCAGGGCGTGACACCCTTCTCACCCCCGGCTACCGATTGCGTTTTTCCTTTGGAGGTTCAGGGGGCACTCTTTACAGAGTGCGATTGTGAGACCGCTAACCCTCCACACCTCGCTACGCTCGTAGTGGAGGGTTATCCATAAGGGTAAGCCTTTCAGGCTTGCAGNNNNGAAGCTGTGGCACATCCCGCTGTACTCAAAGGTAATGACTCCTCCGCACATTACCTCCATCCTTTAAGCATAATCAAAACCAACACAATCGGTACCGCAGAACGTATGACACCTCCCATGTACCCAATTATTTTGCTTCGGGGCGGTAGGAGTAATTGTTGCGCAGGGATTCGAAATCGGCGGGGGATTGCTTCAATGCGGCGGTGTCGGCAAGCGGATGGTAGGAGTCGAGAATTGACCGGCGCGTCACTATATCAGCGGCTCCGGGAGCGACCTCCTCGTCCATCTTCACGGGGGGCAGATTGAAATAGCGGCAAAAAGCGTCGAGCGCCATGCGGGTGGCGCGTATCTTCCCTTCGCGCGAATATCCGGCAATGTGGGGCGTGGCTATAGCAGCTTTCTCAAGCAGCTCGGGAGAAATCGCAGGTTCATTCTCCCAACAGTCAATAACGGCGGCAGCGACCTTGTCCTCATCGAGCATCTTCACCAAGGCGGCATTGTCGACGACCGATCCGCGCGCGGCATTGACAATGATGGGGCGACGACCGAGCGCCTCGCCCGCGCGGGAGTCAAAAATGTGATAAGTGGGATATTTCCCATCACGACTCAGAGGGGTGTGAAAAGTGATGATATCGCTCTCCCTGAGGATATCGGCATAGTCGCAGAAGCCGTCGGCGCCCTCGCGCTCACTGCGGGGAGGGTCGCAAAGAAGAGTCCTGAAACCCAACTGACGAGCCCAACGCTCCACGATGGATCCTACATGCCCCACTCCCACGATGCCGATAGTCATTCCCGCAGGATCGGCGGGAAAACCGGGGAGGCTGAACAGGGAAGCGAACACATATTGAGCCACCGCCGGAGCATTGCATCCCGGCGCGTTGGCAACGGTTATACCCTTGCGGCGGCAATAGTCGAGGTCAATATGGTCGGTGCCGATAGTCGCCGTGGCGATGAAGCGGCAGCACGACCCCTCGAGCAGCGCCGCATCACAACGGGTGCGAGTGCGGGTGATGAGCGCGTCGGCATCCTTCATCGCTTCGGGAGTGATCTCGTCGGCGGCAAGGTAGCTCACATCGGCGAGATGCTCAAGACACCCCTTGATAAAGGGAATATTTTTCTCGATGATAACTTTCATATAGCGAAATTCCAAAGGTAGATACCGCCATAGATGATGATGAAACACACCACCGGAAAGTAGCCGCGCTTCATCTGGTTGATGGCGAAGAAATGTCCTATCTGCACCGCCGTGCAGCAGTTGAGCATGGGGATATAGATGAACCAGTGGGTGTAATCGACAAAAAGCATCAACACCGTCGTCACCGAAAGAATTGTCCAGAAACCGTTGTAGGCTCGCGCCCTGGCATTGTAGCCGTAAATCTTGATGAGATTCCACACCCCGAGCACACACCCTATAATCAGGGTGACTGCCGTATAGACGATAATCTGAATCAGCTCATTGAGGTCGAGTACTTCAAGAACCCCCGTCATCTGGGGCAACTTGAATTCCAACGGGTTGATGACTCCGAAGCCCACGAGAATCCACAGCGGAGTGACAATGCCGAGAATCATCGCCAGAACACCCTTGAAAGAAAGGCAGCGCATCTGAAGGATACCTGCGAAAAACGCCGCCATATAGGCAAGATAGGCGTAGTCGGAAAGCGATCCGAAAGCAAGAATGCAGAACACGAGATAGATGCTGCGAGTGCGTTCAGGCTTCTGGAACGAGGCATAGAGCGGAATGACGGCAAGCAGCACAAGCAAGCAGAGCAGGGAGCCGTCAGACACCTGTCCCAACACCGACGGCTGCGCGCACTGCATGATGACAAATGTCCCGGCAAAAAGGGGCGACACCGTGCGCAAAAGATTGAAGCGCCGGTTGATGTAGATGAGCAGAAACGCCTGCATGGCGCAGATGGCGAGCGCGGCGAAAAGCGACAGCTCGGCATCGGGGATCCACTCATTGAAAGATGGGAAGCCAAATCCGTCATTAGCCGTCACGGGGGTCACGGCTCCCGCATAGAAAGCGATGACCGCAGCGACAAAAGACACGCAAAGCATTATGAAAAATGCATTGCGTGACNATACGANCCGGGTTACATCCTGCTCTTTCAAGAATCTTATTTTTTATAGTNCAATAAGTCCTGACCGATATCGCGGCGGCTNTACTTGCCGTCGAAATTGATGCGTGATATATTTTCGTAGCTTTTTGCGAGNGCGTCGGCAACAGTGTCGCCGTAGGAGCTGACCGACAGCACTCGTCCCCCCGAAGTGAGTATATTTTCCCCGTCAGCCTTTGTGCCGGCATGGAACACGATGCTGCCGTCGACCTGTTCAAGCCCCGAGATGAGCTTGCCCTTTTCATAGCTTCCGGGGTAGCCACCCGAAACCATCATCACAGTCACGGCAGGACGGGGATCGATGTTAAGGGGCAGNGAGCCGAGANNGCCATTNGCTGCCGCTACCATCAGTTCAAGCAGGTCGCTGTCCACGCGCAGCATCACAGCCTCGGTTTCAGGGTCGCCCATTCTCACGTTGTATTCAATCACCATCGGCTCGCCGTCCACGTTGATAAGTCCCAGAAAGATGAAGCCGCGATAGGTGATGCCGTCGGCGGCAAGCCCCTTCACCGTCGGCTCGATGATGCGCTGACGCACTTTCTCCATGAACTCGTCATCGGCAAACACCACGGGGCTTACGGCTCCCATGCCGCCGGTGTTAAGACCGGTGTCGCCCTCACCGATGCGCTTATAATCCTTCGCCACGGGGAGCACACGGTAATCCTTGCCGTCGGTAAGGACAAATACCGAACACTCGATGCCCGAAAGGAATTCCTCGATCACAACAGTAGCCGACGACGCGCCAAACATTCCTGAGAGCATCTCTTTCAACGCCGCCTTAGCCTCGTCGAGGTCATTGATGATGAGCACGCCCTTTCCTGCTGCGAGCCCGTCGGCTTTAAGCACGTAGGGCGCCTTGAGGGTTTCGAGGAAGCGATANCCCTCCTCGATNGTGTCGGCGGTAAAACTGCGATAGCGCGCTGTGGGAATGCCGTGGCGTTCCATGAACTGCTTGGCGAAATCCTTGCTTCCCTCCAGAGCGGCTCCCGCCCGGCTGGGACCAACGACAAGAATGCCGCGCTCATTGAAATAATCGTAAATACCCTTAACGAGAGGATCCTCGTTGCCGGCAACGATAACCGAAATATCATTAGCCTTGACAAATTCCTCGATAGCCGGAAAATCGACAGGCGAGATGTTGACATTTACGCCATATTGCGGAGTGCCGCCGTTGCCCGGAGCAATGAAGAGTTTTCCGAGACGGGGGCTTTGGCTCATTTTCCACGCAAGTGCTGACTCACGGCCACCCGAGCCCAGCAACAGGACATTTACTTTATTCATCATGCAGTTGGTTTATGTGTGATTTTATTGATTTTCGTTATTTTCCCCGCTATCGGCGTTGCCCGACTTCCACCCCTTGCGCTTTCTCATAGCCGGGAGCGAAGGCTGCCTGCCGATGATGCTCTTGAGCGCCTGTTCGTTGCGGCGGATTGCAAGCGGATTGTCGGAATTGACGGGAGCCGGCTTGGCAGGGCGCTCGTCTCTTGCCGAATCACGGCGGCGGTCATCACCGCCGCGCCCGAAGGGACGCTTCTTATATTTCTCCTCAAGGGGGCTGCGGCGACGCTCTTCCCTGCCGCGCTCATCCTTGAAACGCGGCGTGCGGCGATCATCGTCACGGAAACGTCGGTCCTCCTTCTTGAAGCGGCGGTCGCCCCGGTCTTCACGACGGTCATCACGGAAGCGGTCGCTGCTCTTGAAGCGCTCGCCGCCACGGCGGCTATCCTTGAAACGNGACTTGCGGCGGTCCTCGAAATCGTCACCGTCGCGCTCTTCCACAAACTTNCGTCCGCTCTTTCCGCCGAAACCGCGCTTGCGGGCGTCATTGCGCCACTCGGCTTCGGAGAGACGGCGCTGAGGCGCGCGTTTTGTATCTTCGGCACGCTTGTTCAGGGTGTTGCCCTCCTTTCGGAAGCTCTTGTAATCGCCCTCGAAAGTTATGTATTCGCGAAGCTCGCATTCAAGCGAGCCGTTAAGAATCTGCATTTTCACCGAGGGGGTGAGCCCGATGCGGTTAAAATACTCCTCCTTATATCCTATAATCCATGAATGATAGCCCTTGAAAACTCGTTTCAACTTGTTTCCGAGCAAGCTGTAGAGCCCCTCCATGTCATCGACCGAAATGCGTTCGCCGTATGGGGGATTGGTGACGAGCACCCCATCCTCGGGAGCCGACTCCCATTGCGACAACGGCTTTATCTCAAGCTGCACATATTTTGCCACGCCGGCTTGCTTGACATTCTTCTCGGCGATGGAGATAGCCTTGGGCGAGATATCGGCGCCGATGATGGGCACCTCCACGTCGCGCTCGTTGGAGTCATCATTGTAAAGGCTTTCAAAAAGCTCCTCGTCGAAGTCGTTCCAATGCTCGAAAGCGAAGCTCTTGCGATAGACTCCGGGATTGATGTTGGCGGCGATAAGGGCGGCTTCGATAAGGAATGTGCCCGAGCCACACATGGGATCGACAAACGGCACGTCGCCCTTCCATCCGCTCATGAGGATGATGCCGGCGGCGAGCACCTCGTTGATGGGCGCCTCGGTCTGAGCCACTTTATAGCCGCGCTTGTGGAGCGACTCGCCCGACGAGTCGAGCGACAGNGTNACCNCNGTTTNCNNNGATGTGGACNTTNATCATCACNTCGGCNTCCTGAAGNCGCACGCCCGGACGGCAGTCGGCGCCGAAACGGTCTTTGAAAAAATCGACTATTCCGTCCTTCACGCGGTAGGTGACGAAACGCGAATTGGTGAAGATGTCGGAATTCACCACCGGATCTATGGAAAAGGTTTTGTCGGGCGACATGATGGAAGTCCAGTCAAAGTCCTTGGTCATCTCATAGAGAGCGTCAGTGTCGTCGGCAGTGAATTTCACTATCGGTTTCAGAATTCTCAGCGCCGTGCGGCAGCTCAAATTGGCTTTATACATAATCTCCTTGTCGCCTTCAAAAGAGACCATGCGTCGTCCGACGGTCACATTCTTCGCTCCTATCGCGCGCAATTCGCCGGCGAGAATATCCTCAAGACCCTGAAAGGTTTTTGCAACCATTTCGTAAGTTTCGGTTTTCATCAATTCTTTAGTCTTAATATGTTATTAGCTTTTGCCTGTATAATTCTTTCTCCCGGTTCAACATCTTGAGTGACCCACACGTTACCACCGATTACCGCATTGTCGCCAACCGTTATGCGCCCCAGAATGGTGGCGTTGGAGTAGATGACCACGTTGTTGCCGATGATGGGGTGGCGCGGCACACCCTTGACCGGATTGCCGTTTTCGTCGAGATCGAAGCTCTTGGCTCCGAGCGTCACTCCCTGATAGATTTTCACGTTGTTTCCCACGATAGCCGTGGCGCCGATTACGATACCTGTCCCATGGTCGATGGTGAGCGACTCGCCGATGGTGGCTTCGGGATGAATGTCGACACCCGTCAACGAGTGAGCCTGCTCGCTTATCATCCTCGGCAGGACCGGCACGTCGAGCTTCACGAGCTCATGGGCGATGCGGTAATGACATATAGCGCGGATGCCGGGATAGCAATAAATCACCTCGCCCACTGAAAGGGCGGCGGGGTCGCCGTGATAGGTGGCGATGGCGTCGGTCTTTAGAACGCGCCTCAACTCGGGCAAGCGGCTTATGAAGATGTCGGCTTTCTCCTCGGCAACGCGCCGCGCGTCGAAAATAGAGCCGTTCAGGCTTATACCGGCATGAATCTGATGGGCAAGGCAGCGGTGAAGCTTCTCGATCCACACCCCCATGAAGTCACGGATGTTTTCACACCCGGCATCATGGTCGCCGAAATATCCCGGAAAAACGATGGCGCTGGTAAGATCCACAATTTGCCGCGCCGCTTCATGGGAAGGAAGAGGACCGCGGTGACAAAGCGAGGCGCATATACCGTCAAGACTCTCTTGCGATGAAAGAGTGTCGGCAGCGTCCCGCAGGATGTCGTCATGATGTCGGTTGTCAGAACTCATAAAATATTATGCAAATTTACACGAAAAACTCTTACCATACAACAAATAATCTCACAGAAGATTTTCAAATTACACGTGAAAGGCTTCGCAGTACGGCAGAAAATCCTTATTNTTGTNANGTTAATTTGAATCATTANGAAAATAGCGATAATAGGATATGGCANAATGGGCAAAGCCATCGAAAGCATAGCCCTGCAACGCGGACATGAAATAGTGTGTAAAATCGACGCCGACAATCAGAACGATTTCGACTCGGAAGCATTTGCCGCTGCCGACGTGGCTATTGAATTCACCACCCCGGCGACAGCCGTCGCCAACTACAAGCGCGCGTTCTCGCGCAGAGTGCCGGTAGTGTCGGGCAGCACGGGATGGCTCGCCTCGATGCCCGAAATCAAAAAAATGTGTGAAGCAGGCGAAGCCACTTTCTTCTGGACCTCCAACTTCTCGCTGGGCGTGAACATCTTTTTCGCGGTCAACAAGTATCTCGCCTCGCTCATGGCGGGACTGCCGCAATACACCCCCTCGATGACCGAGATACACCACATCCACAAGCTCGACCATCCCAGCGGCACGGCAATCACCCTCGCCGAAGGAATCATGGACAAGGACAACCGCATAAAGAGCTGGACCGAAGCCGATGAATGCGCCCCCGACCAGCTCCACATCACCGCCGAGCGCGAGGGCGAAGTGCCCGGAACCCACATAATCAACTGGGACAGCGAAGCCGACTCGATCACTATCGAGCATCGCGCCAAGTCGCGCATGGGATTCGCTCTCGGAGCAGTGATAGCCGCCGAGTGGACCTGCGGCAAAAAAGGATTTCTCACGATGGACGAGATGATGCGCAGCCTCATCGCCAATCCGTCGCTCCTCGACATCATAAAATAAACGCAATGACAACGAAACCATCTTTTTCCGACGATTTCAAGCGCAGAGTCAAGGAAGTGAAGCCCACCCGCTGGATACGCTTCACCATCGTGGCTCTCATTTTCATAGCCTGGGTGGCATGGCTTGGCAGCTGGTGGGTGCTCATCTTCCTGCTGCTGCTCTTCGACATCTACATCACCGGCTACATTCCTCTCACGTGGTGGAAAAAAAGCAAAAGCAAGACAGTGCGCTCGGTAATGAGCTGGGTCGACGCAATCCTCTATGCGCTCGTGCTGGTCTATTTCGTGTTCACTTTCATAGGGCAGAATTACCAGATACCGTCGTCGTCGCTTGAAAAATCGCTTCTCGTGGGCGACTACCTGTGGGTGAACAAGACCGCCTACGGACCGCGCGTGCCGATGACCCCCATCCATTTCCCGCTCGCGCAACACACGCTGCCCATCATCAACACCAAGAGCTATATCGAAAATCCCCAGTGGAAATACAAGCGCCTAAAAGGACTCGGCAAGGTGGAACGCGGCGATATCGTGGTGTTCAACTTCCCCGCCGGCGACACCGTGGCGACAAAAATGGAGAACCCCGACTACTACACGCTGGTGAACATGTTCGGGCGATTCGCTGTCCATAACAACAAGGAGCAATTTGGCGACATCATCTATCGCCCCGTTGACCGCAGGGAAAACTACGTGAAGCGCGCTGTGGGGCTCCCCGGCGAGACAATATCGATTGTCGACGGAGTGATTCACATCGACGGCGAGCCTATTCCGCAGCCTAAAAACGTGCAGTTCAACTACTTTTTCCAGCTCAAAGACGGCACTATGACCGGCGAAGACTGGGACAAGCTCGGTATCAGCATGGATGACCGCCACATGGTTCCCCTCTCGGTGGAGGATATTGAAAACGTAGCCTCCAACGGATTCACCGTGCGCGAAGACGGCTCTGTTCCCCCCATCTATGCCGCGCCGCTCACCCCGGCGATGGTTGAGACGCTCGAAGCCGACCCCCGTGTGAGCAACGTGATGAAGGTTCCGGCATCGGAATCGACTCCGCTGTTCCCTGAAAACGTGTCGGCGGGATGGACCCGCGCCGATTACGGCGAGCTGTGGATACCCAAGAAGGGCGCCACTATCGAGCTCACGCCGCGCAACTGGGAGATTTACAATCGCTGCATCCGCAACTATGAGGGGCACAATGACGCCTACATAAAGGACGGCGTGGTCTATATCGACGGAAAGCCCGCGAAAACCTACACCTTCGACATGGACTATTATTTCATGATGGGCGACAACCGCGACAATTCAGCCGACTCGCGCTACTGGGGTTTCGTGCCCGAGGACCACATCGTGGGCAAACCCTGGAGGGTGCTCGTCTCCTTCGACAAGGACAAGAATCTGTTCAACGGAGGCATCAGATGGAACCGAGTGTTCAAAGCGGCAAATCCCGATAAAGAGTGACGGCATGGGAGAATACCCTCTCGTCATGTTTCCCGATAAAACCCTCACGCTGCCTCCGGTCTACTGCGGCAGCGTGAGGCGCTATGCGGCAATCGCCGCTTTCGGCAATTCG
>WFLX010214614.1_pt1 | contig 32722 bp, 29 predicted proteins | sample 4967041 | NCBI WGS metagenome assembly WFLX01 (sample SAMN12857096, study PRJNA449069) | gut metagenome | isolation source: stool from male and female vole | host: Microtus ochrogaster | place: USA:Florida | collected 2017
CATATCTGTAAAAAAGATCCTTCATTCTACTTTCCGACAGACCTGTTTTTTATACTTAATCTAGCAATAGAAATANNTTTAAGTAAAGTTTAACNNTACNANACAAAAAAATAAATATNTATTTATACTCTGCTTAATCATATTATTTTTTGCCTATTCAATTCCCCTGCTCCTCAATCTTGAGCTTAATGTATATTTTATAAAGGCTTTCCTGCAAATTGGTAGAAAAGAGGCGTAAAACGTTGTNNTATAATAAACGTAATCAGGAAGCATACGCCTACTACAGAAANAAGTATATCCTACTAAATAAAAACGGAGGCATATATGCACATCAGCAAAAAAACCCCTTACAAAAGAAAAAGCAATACCCCTTTCCAACGAATCTTTCGGTGGGCAGCCCTATTTCTGGCTTTATCGCTGACCGGCTGCGCCTCAAGGGATTCCGGGGAAGAAAACGCCTCCGCATATGTCTTCGAGACTCAATTCCACTCCCCTCTGGGCGGTGTGGAAGATTTCACAGTATTTGGAGATTCTGTGTACTACAGTACATTCGATGGTGAATTCTACCAGTGGACACCAGGCGGGGAGGCCCAAAAGCTGGATATAGAGTCCTTCTCGCCAGCGGCTGACAGCCGCATCCTTCAGGCAGATTTTCAGGGAAATCTGTATGTATTCTACCGTGTGAGCCAGACAGATACTGGCTCCATTGATAATTATCTGGTGAAATATGACGCTTCCGGAAAGGAACTTGCCAAGGAAAACATCTCCCGGCTCACCCGTCAGTTCATGCCCTATGAGACGGCAGTGGACGCAGAAGGGCGGCTCTATCTCATGGGACCCGGCAGGCTCCTCCAGTTTGACGGAGCGTGCAACTATGTAGGAGTGGCGGAAACTCCCGAAGATGAGGATCTAATTTGGCTTGCAGGGAATGAGGGGGGACATGTATACTGCTGCCTTCGAGATACCCGCACATACCGAGGGCTTATCAGGGAAGTTGTCCATGATAAAGAGACAATCGTGAATGACCAGAGTGCCTCTCCGGAAGATACCCCCATCGCCTCCCTCGGGAACGCAATTGGTGAGTTCCAGGAGGGAAACCATCTAGCGGTTTATGGGGAAAACCGCTTTCTCACCTCTATGGGCAATGCGCTCTACCTCTACGACGCAGTGGCAAAGACCCAGACAATACTGTTGCAATGGGCAAACTGCGACATCAATCCCGACTCCGTGCAAAGACTTGCCACACTGGCAGACGGCCGCATCCTTGTAAACCTGCAGGAGGAAGGCGGCATTGGCGAGCTGGCCGTGCTGACGGAAATTCCCAGAGAGCAGGCTGTTCAAAAGGATGTCATCACCTTGGGCATCCTGCAAGCGAGCAATAGCCATCTACTGCGCTGCGTGTCTCAGTTCAACAGGAATTCCTCTGACTACCGCATTGAAATCAAGGAGTATTACGATTCGCTGCTGGATTCCGGCCAGCCAGAGGAAGCGAAGGAAGCACGCACTGCACTGCATCTGGACATCTCCTCCGGCCGGTGCCCGGACATTCTGGTGCTGGAATACGATGACCTGGAAACCTATGCCTCCAAAGGGCTTCTTGAGGATCTGTCCCCTTACCTGGCTGAGAATGCCAATCTGGAACTCTCGGACAATGTGTTAGAATCCTATACCTTCCACGGAAAGCTCTGCGCCCTTCCCGGTGCACTGCAGATCAGAACAATCGTGGGACGCACCGAAAGTCTGGGACAGTTTGGAAGCAAGAGCAGCTGGACGCTGGAAGAAATGATGGACTTCATCAACAGCCACCCTGACAAAACCGCGTTCTCCACGGATGCCGGACAACTCCTGGAATACTGCCTTACCTTCAACCAGTCCCAATTCGTGGATCAGGAAGCGCATACCTGCGACTTTACATCCGATGAATTCATACGCCTGCTGGAATTCTGCGGACACTTTTCTGGCAAGCAGGCGGCTGATGATGACAAATCGGTCTTAAATTTGATGGGAAAAGGGAACAGCGCCCTGCTGCACGAAGTGGAGCTTGTCCGCCCGGAGGACATTTCCCTGTTGATGCAGATTCTGGGAACGGGTGATATTTCCTATGTGGGATTCCCNNNCATAGACGGACAGNTGGGNAGCTTGTTGGAGGATTGCGGAGGAACTTGTGCCATTTCCGNAAAGTCAAAGCATAAGGATGAGGCATGGGCCTTTCTGGAAAATCTTCTGACGGGGTGGGAAAACCCTCCCAAAAGCTTTTCCGCCCTGCTGGGCACAAAGGGCTTCCCCACAGAGCTTGGTACAAGGGAGCGGTATTTTGCAAAGGTTACGGAAAATCCCTACTTTATGCAGGAAGATGGCGATATCCGTATGGAAAACGGAAAGCCTGCCCGGGCCAGAAATCATGCCCTCACCCAAAACGGACAGCAGGTAAACTTCTATGTACCCCTCCCTGAGGAGATAGACCTCATATGCGAACTTCTGGATTCATCCATGACCATCCGGGCAAGCAGCCAGATATCCTCCATTGTCTCTCAGGAGGCGCAATCCTACTTCAGCGGTCAAAAGAGCGCAGCGGATGTGGCAGTGGTCATCCAGAACCGGGTGTCGGTGTACCTTGCGGAGCAGGAATAAAGCCCCCACGTTGTACACACAACATGAGGGCCCTCATCTATAAAGAAAATACTACTTCATACAACCACTTTATTGAAGGCAGCACTTCTGCCTGCCGCTGAAATCATCTTTTCCATTTCAGTCTTCGCATCTGTTTTGCCGTTTTCCTTTTCCTTGGAAGCCACACTCTCGGTTTCTTTCTGTTCCTGACCGCNTCTTTCTTTCGCTTTATCGCTTTCCTCCATAAGAGTCTCCNTNCTCTNAGATGCAATCATTGCCTTCATCTGATAGATTCCCTTTTTGATCTGCTTTTCCTCCTCAGCGCGCTGCTGCACCTTGCTCATCTGATTTCCCATAAACTCCTTAGCATTTCCAAATTCCACTTTCATTCCTTCATCCTCCTATGCGGGAAATTAGCGGTACTGTCTTCTCCGGCCTGCACAGCGCATCCTGCCCACAACCTGTAAAACAGACAACGGACAGTACCCATACATCTATATTCTTACTCCCATATCTGTATCGGTCTGTCCGCTTATACTTTTTATACAAATTGCATGAATCGTCCATTATTTGTCATGAAACAACTATTTTGTCTCTATGGACGGGAATCTCGGATTACAATTGAGAAACGAGAATCTTGAAGCTTAGTGAATCCCAAGATCTTCTCCCTTGATCGTAGCAATGCCGTTCTTTTCAAGAAGCGCCGTCAGCCCGTCTGTGTTCGCCACACGGAAGATCATGCATGCCTGCCCATCCTTCTGACCAAAGACGGAATACATATACTCCACATCTATCTCTGCCTNGGAAATCACNCCNAGCACCAAGCCAAGCCCGCCNGGCGTGTCNGGAACCGTCACGCCCACAACAGGCGTCATGGTCAGGATAAATCCCTCCTNCANAAGAATNGAGGAAGCCTTTGAGGCATCGTCCACAATAAGCCGCAGAACGCCNTAGTCCGCAGTCTCCGCAATATTGATTGCCCGCATNTTNACCTGATTTTCTGAGAGAATTCTGGTAATATCCGCAAGCTGTCCCGCTTTATTTTCCAAAAATACTGAAATCTGAGGTATCGTCATCTTTTTCTCCTCCATTTTATATTTTCCGCTTATCAATTACACGCACTGCTTTGCCCTCACTTCTGGTAATGGACTTGGGCGCCACCAGACGNACCTTGGCGTAGATACCCAGCATAGCCTTGAGCGCTGACACTAATCCTTTCTCCATCTCCGTAATCTTACCCAGATTGTCGGAGAAATTCTCGGCAGACATCTCNACCATTACNTCCAGCGTGTCGGAATTGTTAATACGGTCTACTATNATCTGATAGTTTGCNGGATATCCCTGNTCCAGAAGCACNGTCTCNATCTGGGANGGGAATACNTTNACTCCCTTGANAATNAGCATATCATCGCTTCTGCCCATAGGTTTNCTCATCTTAACATGGGTNCGNCCACAGGANCACTTCTTCCTNGTCAGTACNCAGATGTCNCTGGTNCGGTAACGAAGNAGAGGAAAAGCNTCNTTGGTAATGGCNGTAAACACCAACTCACCCTTGCTGCCATCGGGAAGAACCTCTCCCGTATCCGGATCAATAATTTCGGCAATAAAATGATCCTCATTGATATGCATACCGGTCTGCTCACTGCACTCAAAGGAGACTCCGGGACCACTGGTCTCTGTGAGTCCATAGATGTCATAGGCCTTGATCCCCAGCTTATTCTGGATATCTTGACGCATCTCCTCGCTCCATGCTTCGGCTCCGAAGATTCCAGCTTTCAGTTTGATTTTATCCCTCAGTCCCCGCTCATGGATAGACTCAGCCAGATACGCGGCATAAGAAGGCGTACAGCACAAAATAGTAGACTCCAGATCCACCATAAACTGCAGCTGGCGATCCGTATTGCCTGAGGACATGGGAAGTGTCAGACACCCCACCTTGTGGCTGCCTCCGTTAAGTCCTGGACCTCCTGTAAAAAGACCGTATCCATAGCAGACATGACAAACATCCTCGCTGGTTCCGCCTGCCGCTACAATGGCACGGGCACAGCAATCATCCCACAGATCAATGTCATGCTGGGTATAAAATGCCACTACTCTTCGGCCGGTGGTGCCCGATGTGGACTGGATACGGACACAGTCCTTAAGAGGCTTCGCTAACAAACCGTAAGGGTAGGCCTCCCGCAGATCATCCTTTGTCAAAAAAGGCAGCTTGTACAGATCATCCACGCTCTGAATATCATCGGGGGTAACTCCCTTCTCCTCCATTTTGGCGCGATAGTAAGGTACATTGTCCCACACATGACGCACCTGCTTGACCAGCCGCTCATTCTGCCATGCAAGAATCTGCTCCCGGTCCGCAGTCTCAATTTCTTTTTGATAATACCGTTCCATAAGCTTTTCTCCCTTCTTAAATAGTATATTATTTCTTATGCATTCCAGCCAAGCTGGAATGCTTTTCTGTTCAGCTCCAGGAATTTGGGCGGCACGCTTTGATTTATGGCCTCCTGCCACTCCTCCTGAGTAAAGTCAAAATATCTGGCAAGCCTGCCCATAAGTACCAGATTCACTGCCTTGCTGCTTCCCGCTTCCTCTGCCAAGGCAAGTGCATCCAGCACGTCTACGTTCCCCTCCAGCTTTTTCAGCTTCTCATCCAGATTCTCCGGATATGCTGCCACACCCGCAATCACCGGCATTGGATTGATCTGCTGGCTGTTGACAATAATTCTGCCACCCGGCTTCAAATACTCCGTGTAACGGGCCGCTTCCAAAAGTTCAAAGGAAAGAATGCAATCCGCCTGCCCCTTATCAATAATAGGGGAATAAACCCTGTCGCCCCAGCGGACATATGTCACAACACTTCCTCCCCTCTGGCTCATACCATGTACCTCACTAACCTTCACATCATATCCCCTGCTAAGCAGCAGACGGCCCAGAAGCTTGCTTGCCAGCAAGGTTCCCTGTCCGCCGACGCCCACAATCATGATATTCTTCGTTTCCATATTTTATCTCCATTCTGGTATATGTTCTCTTCCCTGCCACAGAAATTGTTACAAAATAACTTATTTTTACTGCGCTTTGTATCAGCTTGTCAATTCTTATCTGAACCAAGCGCACCAAATTTACAGAGCTGACCGCAGACGCCGCAACCCACGCAGAGGGTAGTATCGATCTTTGCCTTGCCCTCTGCCATGCTTATGGCAGGACAGCCGATAGTCATACATGCCTTACACCCTTTACACTTCTCCGTATCCACACAGATCGGTCCCGGATGCTTCACATATTTTAACAGCGCACAGGGACGGCGGGAAATGATGACGGAAGGCTCTTTCGCCGCAAGCTCCTCCTTGATCACCGTCTGGCAGGTTTCCATATCGTANGGATCNACCNCNCTTACCCGNCCGATTCCTACCGCATGGCACAGATTCTCCANGTCNATCTTNGTACANGGGTCTCCTTTCAGGTTATAGCCNGTGGTTGGATTCTGCTGATGNCCNGTCATTCCCGTGATGGANTTGTCCAATATNATNACNNNAGCGTTNGATTNNTTGTAAGCGATATTGATCAGGCCNGTNANNCCGGAATGGATAAATGTGGAATCACCTATGACCGCCACAGTCTTTCCAGCATTCTCCTCATCCCCCGCCTTGACAAAACCGTGAAGTCCCGAAACGGAAGCTCCCATACATACGGTGGTGTCAACGGCGTCAAGAGGCGCTACGGCCCCCAGGGTATAACACCCGATATCTCCAAGCACCGTAAGCTTTAACTTTTTCAAAACATAAAAGATGCTACGGTGAGGACAGCCCGCACACATAACCGGCGGCCTGGCAGGGATATTTTCATCCAAGGAAGCTCCCATCTGTACTTTTCCTCCCAGCTTCTCCTTTACCAGATTCTGGCTCAGTTCTCCGATATTAGAAAACAGATTTTTTCCAGACACTGAGAGCCCCAGATTCCTGCAATGGGTCTCAATGAATCCGTCCAGTTCCTCCACTACCACCAGCTTTTTGACCGACGCTGCAAAATCTCTGATCTTCTGTTCCGGCATAGGCCAGATCATACCAAGCTTCAGAACGGGATAGGTATCTCCAAAGGCTTCTTTCACATACTGGTAACACGTGGACGATGTAATGATACCGCAGNCGGAATTTTGTCCCGGATCGNCTCTGTTGATCTCCGCCGTCTCAGCCCAGTCTCTCAGCGCCAAGGTGCGCTCCTCCACCTTAGGATGACGCTTCTTTGCATTGGCAGGCATCATAATATATTTTGCTGGGTTCTTTTCATATTTTCTCTGCTCCGGAAGCACCCTCTCTCCAGGCTCCACTACACTCTGTGAGTGGCTGACACGGGTACACATCTTGATGAGGACGGCCGTATCAAATCTTTCCGAGAGCTCATAGGCCAGCTTCGCAAACTCAAGTGCCTCCGAAGAATCCGAGGGCTCCAGCATGGGAATTTTTGCTGCCCGCGCATAATGTCTGGAATCCTGCTCATTCTGGGAACTGTGCATGCCGGCATCATCGGCCACACCGATCACCAACCCTGCATTCACACCGGAATAAGAAATGGTAAAAAGCGGGTCTGCCGCTACATTCAGGCCCACATGTTTCATACCACAGAAGCTCCTCTTCCCCGCCAGGGAAGCACCCAGCGCCGCCTCGAGAGCCACCTTTTCGTTGGGCGCCCATTCTGCATAAAGCTCCTCGTATTTCGCAGCACATTCAGTGATTTCTGTGCTGGGCGTTCCGGGATAACTGGATACAAAGCAGCAGCCTGCTTCATAAAGACCTCTGGCAACCGCTTCGTTGCCAAGCATCAATGTTTTCATATGTACTGTTCCTCCCTATTTCTGTTGCCGCTTGTGGCAGCAGAAACAGGTTTCCTCTCATATATTTCTTTTAATATTACCTGTAATAAAATCCAGTGTCAAGGCAGAGCTCGATACAGTTCGTGTCACGATAAAAAAAGCGCAGCCTTCTTTGAAGGTTACGCTTTATGTATATCAAGCTTCTTCTGTCTGTTCCGCCTGTTCTTTCTTATATTTTTCGATTGCCTCCCGGATCATGTCCTTAATATCCTTCTCGGAATCGTCAAAACTTTCCAGCATCCGTTTCCACTGCTTCTCGGTATACGCCTGTCCTCCGATTTGAATTACAGGCTCTGTCTCGCCTTTTTTGACCTTTTCCAGGATTTCGCTCTTTCTGTTTTGTATCATCTGCATGATCTCCTCTGCAGATAAACGCTTATTCTCAGGTGCGCTTTCTTTTCCCGAAGCGATGCCCGCTCCATCCTTCTCCCCGGATCTGCCCAATGTCGCTGATAATTCATCACCAAAACTCCCCGATGCCGATTTCGCTTTGCCCTGACTCTTCTTATCCCAAAACGAAAGACTCTGATTTACTACTTGTATTGCCATGATCTCATTCTCCTTTAAATATCAAAAATTGTCTCTTTACCTCCGGGTAACGCGCCTTAGGAACAGAAAGCTCCTTTCCCGTCTTTAGCCGCAGTACATAACTGCTGATCTTTTCAATATAGTGCATATTAACAAGAAAACTCTGATGAATCCGCAGAAAATCCAACCCTTTCAGTTCTTCCTCAATCTCATCCAGCTTTTTGTAGATGCTGTAAGTCTGCTCTCCCACATAAAAAATATTTTTGTGGCGCGCCGTTTCAATATAGATCACCTCATCGGCTTTCATACTTTTTCTTCCCTCTACAAAAGAAAACTGAAGAATCCGATCCTTTTTTCTTATTTCTTTTAAGATATCATCAAGGCATTCGTCAATGGTTTGTTCCAGATTCTCTTTCAGTAAAAAACGGCTGGCACGTACCTTATATCCTTCCAGGGCATAGTCCATATATGCCGTTACCAGCACGATCGGCAGCTCTGGATACTTTTCCCGGATGGCTCCAGCTGCCTTAAGCCCATCTGCCCCTTTCTTATTAATGCCCAAAAAGACCAATTCGCATCCATTAAGTTCGTCCGGATTATTACCAAGATGCTCTCTGGACGCATACTCCGTAATCCGAAACTGTTGGCCGCTTTTGCGGCTGTAATCCCCAAGCAGCCTTCGCAAAATTATTCTGTCCCCTTCACAGTCATCGCATATCGCAACCCTTAACTCATTATTCATACTCTTCTGTTATCTTGTCTCCGTTTCTATAACATACTGTATGAATTATATCGGTTCAATTCTCAAATTACATTTGGGAGAATTGCACCAAATGACTAATCGTTGCACCAAATGACCAAAAGTACAGCGTTTCCTATGAAATCATTTGCTCCAGAAACTGTTCAAAAGGACAAGGCCTGCCGAAATAATAGCCTTGGATAAAATCGGGTCCAATCTCACTGATCCGGTCCAATTCCTCTTTTGTTTCTATTCCTTCTATACATAACTTCAGTTTAATTCCGTGAATCATATCTGCCATATGCTGCAAAAGATTGTGTTCGTAGGGATTGCTCAAGGCCTTCACTGTAAAGGACCTGTCTATTTTGATGACACTGAGTTTCAGATTATACAAATAGTGAAAATTGGAATAACCCGTTCCAAAATCATCCAGTGCAAGCAGTATCCCGTGTTCTTTTAGTCCATTGCAGAAATTAATAAAATACTCATTGGACTCTAAGAATCCGCTTTCGGTGAGTTCGATAATCACGCTGTCTGGGCTTAATCCATATTTTTCAAGACCCTTCTGAATTTCCTCCAGAACGTTGCTTTTTAATACTTGTATATAAGACAGATTGACCGACACCTTAAAATCCGGAATACTCTGCCGTATCTTGCTGCATACTTCCATTGCCCGATACAGCACCCATCGTCCCACCGGTATAATCAGATTACTTTCCTCCAAAAGCGGTATAAATTCCACCGGTGAAACCATTTCTCCGTTCGGGCTCCGGAATCTGAGCAGGGTTTCCGCATTGCCCAGTTTTTGAGCCTTAATATCCATGATAGGTTGAAAATATGCCTCAAAACCTTCAAAATCATGATTTACAGACCAGAGCATCTGACTGATGAGTTCCTTTTTATGTAAAAATGCCTTGTAATCATCGCTATTAAATATGTAGCACTTATTCTTTCCTGTATTTTTAGCTTCATTTAAAGCAAATTCCGAGAGTTTCATAATATTCCGATATTCCTGATTATCTACTAATGAAAGCTCGACAATGCCCGCAGAAACTGTATAGAATACCTCATAACACTTTTCTTCAATAAAACAGCTGATCTCATGCTGTATCTTATGGTATATTTCCACTGCCTCCTCAACGCTTCTGGCTTCTCTGTCAANAACTACATACTCGTCGGCTACCANGCGGTATAGCATCTGCCCNNGCAAAAGTACAGACTGAANGCACNNGNCAGTCCTGCCAATCACNATATCACCGTAATCCAATCCCTTATTTTCATTAATTTCCTTGAAATTATCGATTCCAAGACGAATCAGGAATCCATGAAGTGCACCTATATCGGAAAAGTCCATTACATTTTGAAGACTTGTTTCGCGAAGCAGTCCGCTGACATTATCTGCTTTTTGACGCATACCAATCTCGTTAATACATCCAATCAGATACTGCGCATATCCGTTCTCATCACGAAGCACACGCCCCCTACAGTTGATCCAGATTGGACGCCCCTCTCTGCTGAGCCAGCGATACTGTAAATTGTGAAACTCTTTTCCATGAAAAATAATCTGCTCCAGATCTTTGCTTAAAAGTTCCATATCCTCCGGATATACAAACTCACTAAAACGATTGGCGGCATTATCAAACTGATTAGACGGAAGATTAAACCGTTCCGCCGCATTCTGCGATATGCAGTACACACTCTTTTGCATATCCATGATGTAAAGGTAATCGTCCATACATGGATTAAAAATATCAATAATATCACTAAAATGCTCAAGTGTTACTTCTCTAACTGTTCCCTTCATAATACATATTCCCCTAAGTATAACCCTCATATATTTGTTATAAACATATCTTATATTATTCTTCCCGGAAAATCAAGCATATCAAAACAGCGCTACAAAGCAAAACCCCCGGGAACTGCCTCTGCAATTCCCGGGGGGCTATATCGCATTCTTTACTTATGTCCGCATCCGCCTGCGCAGTTTTTACAATCGCAGCCACACTGCAGGGACTTTCCGCTTTTTTTATCACATATCATTTTCCGGATCACCAATCCTACGATGCAGACCAAAACCGCTGCTGTAATTATTGTTCCCATAATTATCTCCTCAAAGCGCCATTTTCCATTCTCTGCTTCATCTTATGCGGATATTATTTGCTTTGTACCATCTTTTTCATACTAACCTTTAAGGTTCCGCTTTCTTTGTACGGCCGAAACAGCAGATAAATAAATCCAGCCACAAGAAGAACTGCTATTATCGTTCCTATTCCAAATGCTCCTGTGCCAAACAGAGAACCTAACTGATATACACACAGAGAAACCGCATAAGCAAGTACTGTCTGATATCCGATGGCAAACCAAAACCACTTTGCGTTATTCATCTCTCTCCTAATTGCTCCCATCGCCGCAAAGCAAGGCGCGCATAAGAGGTTAAAGATCAGGAATGAATATGCCGCAATTGCACTCATGCTGCCCGCCAAGGCTCCCCAGATCTCATCTCCTTCTTCTGCCACTTCTGCAAAGCCGAAGAGAATACCAAAAGTTCCTACAACGTTTTCTTTCGCAATCAGACCGGTGATCGCTGCAACTGCCATTTTCCAGTCGCCCCAGCCGAGAGGAATGAACAAAGGAGCAAATATGCCGCCTAATTTAGCCAGAATACTGCTGTCAAGCTGCTCTGCTTCCAGCATTCCAAAGGATCCGTCCGCCCAGCCAAAGCTCATTAAGAACCAAAGAACAATGGTTGATAAGAGAATAATTGTCCCTGCCTTTTTAATGAAAGACCAGCCTCTCTCCCACATGCTTCTCAGCACGTTTCCAACGGTAGGCATATGATATGCCGGAAGTTCCATAACAAAAGGCGCCGGATCACCTGCAAACATTTTAGTCTTCTTTAAAATAATACCAGAACATACAATTGTCGCAAAACCTACAAACCATGCGCTCCACGCTACCCACGCCGCTCCGTCAAACAATGCTCCCGCAATCAGTCCGATAATCGGCAGCTTTGCCCCGCAGGGAATAAAAGTGGTAGTCATAATGGTCATCTTACGGTCTCTGTCATTTTCGATAGTTCTGGAGGCCATAACACCGGGAACGCCGCACCCCGTACCAATCAGAATCGGAATAAAGGATTTGCCGGAAAGCCCAAATTTACGGAAAATACGATCCATGATAAAGGCAACTCTCGCCATGTATCCGCAGGCCTCCAAAAAGGCAAGAAAGATAAAGAGTACCAGNATCTGANNTACAAATCCNAGNACCGCTCCAACACCTGCAANAATACCGTCAAGGATCAGCGACTGAAGCCAGCTGGCACATCCGATTGCATTAAGCAGATTTTCTACAAGTACCGGTATGCCCGGAACTTCCAAACCAAACAGACTCCAACCATCGCCAAACACCCCATCGTTTGCCCAATCCGTCGCCCATGTTCCCACAGTGGTTACGGAAACATAGTATACAATAAACATGACTACGGCAAAAATAGGAAGTGCAAGCCATCTGTTCGTTACAATTCTATCAATTTTGTCAGAAACCGTCAATTTCCCTTTGCTGCTCTTTTTATAACATTCATCTATGATGGATGAGATATAAACATATCTCTCATTGGTAATGATACTTTCCGTATCATCATCCATTTCCTTCTCAATACTGGCGATCTCCGCTGAAACGTCCGGAGCAAATTTCATCTGCTCTGCAATCTTGTCATCACGCTCCAAAAGCTTAATGGCAAAAAAGCGCTTCTGCTCATCCGGAATCTCATTTCCAAGCTTATCTTCGATCTTTTCCAATATATTTTCCACTCTGACCGCAAACTTATGAACCGGAGGCGCCGCTTTCTTTTCATTNGCCAACGCTGCTGCCTTTTCNGCNGCCTTCGTNATNCCGGTTCCTTTCAGAGCCGAAATTTCAACCACCTGACATCCCAGCTTNTCGGAAAGCTTTTCNGTATCAATCTTNTCGCCGCTCTTNGCNACCACATCCATCATATTGACAGCCATGACAACGGGNATACCAAGCTCCATAAGCTGTGTTGACAGATAAAGATTTCTTTCTATGTTNGTACCGTCCACAATATTGATAATCGCATCCGGTCTCTCCGAAATNAGATNATTTCTCNCNACCACTTCCTCCAGCGTATACGGGGAAAGGGAATAAATTCCGGGAAGATCCATGATNACCACATCTTTGTGTCCTTTTAATTTTCCTTCCTTCTTCTCAACTGTTACACCGGGCCAGTTTCCCACAAACTGATTAGAACCCGTAAGTGCATTAAATAATGTTGTCTTACCGCAGTTTGGATTACCTGCAAGCGCAATCTTAACAGACATTTCTCATCTCTCCTCTTACTTTTATTAGTTTATACTAACTTATGATCAAAAAAATTACTCCACCAGAATCATCTCTGCATCAGCCTTGCGCANAGAAAGCTCATATCCCCGCACAGTAACTTCCACGGGATCTCCGAGAGGGGCAACCTTCCTTACAAACACTTCCACACCCTTGGTAATTCCCATATCCATAATTCTCCGTTTGACCGGTCCTTCACCGGTAAGCCTGCTGACTTTTACGGTCTTTCCGCAGGGAACCTCTCTTAATGTTTTCATCGCTGCACATTCACTCCTTCCTGTTAACCTACCAGAATTTTATTTGCCATATCTCTCCCGATGGCAACTCTTGCATCTTTCACATTTACAATCAGACTGCCTCCCGCCTGAGATATTACCGTCACCATACTGCCGGTCACAAAACCAAGATTTTCCAAAAATTTTCTGGTTTCTTCCTTTCCACCCACCTTATTGATGGTTGTGGGCTCGCCTTCTCTTGCTAATGATAAGGGCATATTCATACCTTCTTTCTCTTGAATGAGGATCTCCCATAAAATATTTGAGATTTTTCTACGCATTTTGATTGTAGTAATCATTTCTATTTACAAAGTTAGTATATTCTACCTATCATTAGTTGTCAATACTATTTTTAAGTTTTTTCTAATTACTTTTTCTTCCCAAATACCGGCAGGTGCGCTTTTTATATCTCAGATATTCATCCCCAAATACGGTGGGCAGATATTTCTCCTCCTGAAGAATCTGCAAATGCAGCATTACAATCACCCATACCGTAAATACCAACAGCAGCCAGTTAAAATAGATGAGCAAAATTCCCACATACATCATATCAAATCCAAGGAAAGCCGGATTTCTGCTGTACTGATAAATTCCATGAGAAACAAATTCCGTTTTATCCTTATCCGGAATTCCTGCTCTCCAGCTGTTCTTCATCGTCAATATTGCCACCAGAAAAATCAGATCTCCCAGCAATCCCAGCAATATACCCCCAATCCGCACCACTGTCGGCATAATACTCCAATCTGTCAGAATGGANAACATCTCTATCGGCACGATCAGGAGAGTTGCTGCCGATAACAGAATCTCCGTAGTATGTACCTCCCTTTCTTTTCTTCGTCCCAGCTGTCTTGTTTGAATACCCTGACGCTTTTGCATGATTTGTTTGGTAAAATATATTCCATAAAAGAAAATCAAAATCAGAAACGCAGAAATTAAAAATATATGTCCAAACTTTCCTGCTAAAAATATGGCTGTGGGGCCATCCGCCCCGCCAATCATTGAAATACTCATACCTGACCTCCCGTTAAATAAAATTTGTTATGCTGTTTCTTACACCTATCCTTACGCTTAAACGGTCAAATTTACAAATCTGTAACACTCTGACACCTGAATTTCCCAATCTTCTTTTGCCCTCAGAATCAGGCAGTCTTCCTTAATAATCTCACGAATAACTCTTTTTTCCAACTGCCGTCTTCTCTGAAAATGGGCTATTACGTCCTCCAGTCCTTCATAACTGTGAGCTTTTCCGTAAGGAGAGTCCTTCAGGTAATTCAGTATCAGCGGATACCACATCTCATTTCCATTCTCGTCGCTGCGCTCCTTCTTGATATGAAGCAGATTTTCACGAATCTGTGCTGAATCCAGATAAATCAANCCAAATCCTTTNTCTTTCAANATATAGTANGCTTCCTCATANAAGGCAANGATGTCNCACTCCGCCATCTGATAAAACAGCNTCATGGATTCAATAGAATTCTGGAAAAAGGAGCACTCAAAGAGATGATTGCCCCCGGAAAACTTACGGTATCTTTTCATAATAACATCATGAAATGTCTGGAAATCAACCCGGCCATTGTAAATTTCGTGCTCCTCCATTTTCTGATAAAAGGCTCTGTCCTCTGACAGAACCTGCGTATATGCCACTATATAACGATCCTCTTCTATCCCTGTCTTATCCCGGATCTCCTTCTCAAAATCAGGAAACCTGCGCAGCATCTCCTCCCATTCTTCCTTTGTCAGATAACTGCACCATGCCAGTTCAATCGGAGACAGATCCCCTTCCCGATACGCATGGTATTCCGGCCATTCCTTTGCCAGCCGGTTCATCAGTGTGCTTTTTCCTGTTCCCTGCAGACCTTCAATAAATAGATTTCTTCCCATGCTTCTCCTCCCATAAAAACCCATCTGGCTCCGCATCATTTCCTGCCCTATACCAATGATTTCATTTTCTTCGGCCAAACTCCCTTCCTATAGGATCATATCCTTTATATCAAAAATACTCATCTGCCCGTTTTTCCATGATTTTTGCTCCGCATCCTTTATGATATCACCTTCCTGAAAACCTCCGATAAGAAACGGGGATTTTACATCATGAGCTTTCCGGTTATCTATCACCGTCTGCCTGTCGTAATTGGCATAGCAATACAGACAACCATGCCCGCAGGTATTATAAGCCCCTATATCCGCTCCTAACAGGCAATTACATTCGGCTCTCGCCATTTTCTTTTTCGGCACATCCAGTTTACAGCCGATTGCTTCCTCAAGCACTTCCTTTGACATACAACCGTCCGCATCTACATTCTTTCGGACAAGACGGCTGTTTTCACAGCATAAATGAATCTGCAGATGATTATCAGCAGCAATTTCCCCGAAAGCATCTATCAAATATTCCTGCTCTTCCTCCGTTACTCTCCGTACTTCCGGGAAATTCTTTTTGGTCTTTTCATATAAATCAATGAAACTTACCACACACTGTTTCGTATATCCTCTTAACGTCTCAGCCATCTGTCCAAAACTGCGGATATGTTCATCCACCGAATACTTTTCTGTAATAAAAACAGGATCGTATCGCCAGCTTGTCCTGTCGCTCCCAACCTCCTCCGCCAATTTTCGAAAGGATATTAAAACCTGTTCCTTTTCCGGCACAAACGGCTCGATCTCCTTCCCATAAGGGGTGATCGTCACAAACCAAAAGGTGTCAAACATCGACAACTCATTTATTCTTTCAAGCATAGGCGCCGGATTTTTGGTACAGAACACCATAGCATCAATCACATTTGGCTTTAACTGGTATCTGGTGACCTGCTGCGGATAGTAAGGATTGCGGACCAACACATACCCTTCCCTTATTCGGTTATAAAACCAGTCGCTGTAGTAAGCCGGTATATCTGTTCTGCTTCCGGTATTCAGAATCATTTTTTAAGGTTCCCTTTCCTTCATTCATTATCTTTCTCCATTTTATCGTAATGATCTACATTTGTAGCAAAAATACTATTCTTTATTTCTGAATGCTTGCTAATGCCCTTTGTATATAAGATAAGGCAAGTTCTTCNTGNTCACTGCTTCTGCGCAGCATTTCAATNATATAGTTCCTTTTTTCTTTCAGGGAATNCTTGGGAAATGAATCACGCTGATGAGCAATNGTGGCTATTTCCGTTGCAAGGGATATAATATCATTATATTGACTTATNGCCAAAGTCATTAATTCTTTATCANTANCGGGAATTATATTTATACATAATTCAAAAAACTGTTTGGTTCTTAATTTNTTTTCATAATGAATAAATGCATGTGGGAAAACACATTCAATTTGATCTGCATTTCTTTGGTTTTCTTCTCTTANTAGATNGCACCAGTTNCGGTAAATAATCATACCATGACCCTGCATTTTATCTTCTCGGCAATAACTGTCATTTAATAATNATGCTNTCCCTTTAAANAGTGCATTGGTACATGCCTCAGCNAACGCCATTTTTTCATTNGCAGGTTTAACAATCATCATATCACAATCAGCCTTGTACCAGCCGGCATACTGATTAAGCTGGTCAAAGTTTATCCTTGCATTTTTTAGATCGTCTCCTTCCAAAAATCCCAATCCTTTTAAAATCTTTCCATGGTCGGAAAAGCCNACAGCCAAAATAGTATCCGTATATTCCTTCGGGATAATGATGNCCGGATAACCATGTTCAATTTGCTTACATGCNAGAGCAATAAATTCCTCTTCCGNATNATCCGCCNGTGNATGAATCTCATAATCCAAACCATANATTAAAAAACTGTCATGAANCCATTCATCCGGTCCATATGAATATCCAAAACATATATTCATAATCGCCGACTGCAAAATATATTCTTCATCATCNTTCATTTGNCGNTTTTGATTATCTCTGCGCTGTTCCAATCCAAAAAACAATTTTAGTGCGGTTAAAAGAGAAGCAGATGAGATGCTTTTCGGCCACTCAGGACCTGAATAATCAGCTACAGGAATCNNTGGNTTAACAATAAATTCATAATTAAATTCCGAAGTACACAAAACACATGATGCCGGATCAAGAATTCTGTCAACAGAACAGTTAAAAAGTCTGGACATTTCATAAAGCAGCGGTATCTCGGGTATTGCCTTTCCATTCTCCCATTTACTGACCGCCTGGGGCGAAACTTTCAATTTCTCTGATAACTGTTCTTGAGTGTATTTATTTCGTATNCGCANATNTGCAATTTGNTCTCCCATTTTTTTNACATCAAACATATCATTTTCTCCTTNGGNNTTNNTTTTTATTTATTATAGCAGTTATATACTAACAACGTACATATATTACAGGTTGTTCTTTAAGGGAAAACTCAACTCACAGTTGCAATCCTAGGAAACTCAGAATAAGATTTCGAAAAGGGAGTATTTTTTTTATGCTTTCTTTGTGATATAATTTCATAAACAAGTTGTCTAAACTATTTCAAGTATTATGGAGGTCATTATGCATAGAAATGAATCTGCTGAAGATTATCTGGAAACGATTCTGATCCTCAGCAAATGCCGNCCGGTAGTNCGTTCCGTGGACATTGCAGAGGAAATGGGCTTCAAAAAGCCNAGTGTCAGCGTTGCCATGAAAAATCTTCGGGAAAAAAATCATATCACTGTCACAAAGGAGGGNTTTATTTACCTCACTCCTTCCGGCAAAGAAATTGCTGAAATGATCTATGAGCGCCATGAATTACTTACCAAATGGCTGGTCAAGCTTGGAGTTGATGAAAAGATAGCAGCTGCAGATGCCTGCCGGATCGAGCATGATATCAGCAAAGAAAGCTTTGAAGCAATCAAAAATCATATTAAAATCTGATTAGAATTCGGGGGAGCATTGTTATGAGTGAAATGATTCAAATCCTATCTGAAAATGATTTTGAAACCCATATGAATCAGGAGGTCATTCCCTTCCTTTCTTCTATTGCTGCATGCGGATACCTTCCTATTGATCCGGCACGAGGTGATGCCGGACGGCTATATTACGAAAGCTATTGCCCTGCCGACGCAAAGGGCGCTGTAGTGATCAGCCACGGTTTTTGCGAATCCATTGAAAAGTACAAAGAAGTCATCTACTATTTCGCGAAAATGGGCTTCCAGGTCTATCTTGCAGATCACCGTGGACACGGCAGGTCGCTTCGCGACACTACTCATCCTAATATGGTGCATATAAAACGCTTTGAGGATTATACCGAAACCTTGCATCAATTTATTACTTCCATCGTGAAGCCAAATGCTGGTTCTCTTCCTCTGTATCTTTATGCACATTCCATGGGTGGCGGAATCGGCACATTCTATCTGGAAACCTATCCGGATACCTTCCAAAAGGCCATTCTCACCTCACCTATGATGGGTATTTCCATGGGATCAGTTCCTGTTTTTCTCGCAAAAGCGTTGGGATTTCTTATGGTGCATCTGAATCGGAGTGAATGTTATGCCCCCGGTCATCATGCCTTTATTCCCGGAGAAAAATGGGAAGATAGTGGTTCCTCCTGCCTAGAGCGGTTTGATTATTATCAGTGCAAAAAGGAGACAACCCCTCTTTTTCAAAACAGCGGTTCCAGCTATAGCTGGGCATATCAGGCCCTGCGCGCCTGTGGCAAGATGACACAAAAAAAGAACTGTGCAAAGATCACAATCCCTGTTCTCATCTTCCAATCGGAAAATGATACTTTTGTGGAGAACTCTGCCATGCTTAAATTTGTCAAAAACACACCTTCAGCAAGGCTGGTTCCCATAAGCGGAAGCCGTCATGAAATCTATAACAGCCATCAGAAGGTTTTGATTCCTTATTATCAGGAGATATTCCGTTTTTTGTGTCAATCCGTTTAGTTGGGTTCTGGAATCAATATGAAAACCAGCTAATGACTCCATTATAGTTGCTAAATCCACTGTCTGGCTATTTGCTAAAGAGTGGAACATTCGACCTAAGTGAATCTGCCAGTTGGGCTTTGCGTTACTTAATAATCCAGCTCAAATTAAAATAAATCCTTAAGGAAACAATTCGCGAACGCTTTATCGAGCGTGTTGACGAAAGGATTTATTTTAATCTGAGCGGACGTTCCACACATGCATATCCAACTAAACGCTAATGTCCCACACAGACCTGCACCGGATCTCCTCCGCATCACCGGCCTCAATCTCCACGGTACGCTCCCCGGCATCCATATCAAAGAAATTATCAGACAGCCACAAATCTCCGTCCACTCCGATAATCTCCACATTTTTTGCATAAGCATCCGCCTTTACGGTAATACGATTTCCTTCTCTTTTCAACTGAAGATGCGGGTTCTCGAACAAATAATGCTTGGGCGGCGTAAACAGACAGGTGTTCCCAGAAACGACCTTTCCGTTTACTTCAAAACAATATTCCAAGTGAATTTCTCTTTCATTTTGTCCTGCAAAGTCTATCTTATCCAGCCACACTCCCGAAAGTGCAGGTATATTCACCTGCTCGCTTCCCTCCAGAATCACGCTGCTGTCAGGCCTTCGAAGCGCCCATTTTACTATGCCGCTCACTTCATTCATGGACTCATTTGCAACATGAAGTCTTGCAGACAGCTCAATGGGTTTCGGCTGTGCAATGCAATAAGGTCTTTCGCTGAGCTCTCCGATTTCCTCACAGGAGATCATTACCGGCGCAAACATTTTCTTTTCCGCATAGTGAAGCGCCTTGTAACGCCCAAAATAGTCAATACTTGCCCATGAAGCCACCGGCCAGATGTCATTGAGCTGCCATACCACTGCCCCCATACATCTGCCTCTGTGCCGTCTGAAATGCTCCACTCCATAACGAATCGCATCCGCCTGAAGAAGCTGGGAAGCAAATAAAAGGTGGTCAAAATCCTTTGGATAAAGATAGGTAGCCGAAAGATAATTTAAAATCTTTCCGTTGGCCGCTGTATTTCTCTGGTGCATCTCCATCACCCTTGAAAAGATATTCCTGTCCCCTTCCTCCGTGAAGCTTTCCACTGTTTTCAGACAGGGAAAGGCCTGAAATCCAAATTCAGACAAATAGCGGAAACGGAATTTACGATACTCTGTAAAAGGCTTATTCCCATGCCATACATCCCAATAATGCACATCTCCCCGGTTATCATCCCATGGATTGTCATAATTTCCGCCCGATGACGGTGAAGAAGGCCAGTAAAAGGCTGCCGGATCCTCCTCCTTTAAAATCTTGGGAATAATATATTCATAAAGCTTAATATAATCATATTTCTGCTTATCTGTGGTCTTCCAGATTCCGTCAAGCACCTGGGATTCCATCTCGTTATTGCCACACCACAGGGCCAGAGAAGCATGATGGCGTATCCGTCTTACATTTTCAATGGTCTCCTGAACCACATTGGCTTCAAATTCATCGTCCAGCTCATAAGACGCACAGGCATACATAAAGTCCTGCCATACGATAAGCCCCAGTTCATCACAGAAATCAAAAAAGAAGTCATCGGGATAATAACCGCCGCCCCAGACACGAATGCAATTGNGATTTGCCCACACGGCATCTTCTAGAAGNTTTCTGGTTCNTTCAGGCNNAANNCTGCCAAGCAGATTATCNTCCGGAATATAGTCTGCACCCATGGCAAAGATTTTTACTCCGTTTATCTCATGAGCAAAACAATTCCCCCACTGATCCTTTTCCGTATTCACTGTCATGGTACGAAGACCAATCCGCCGCTGCCAGACATCAAGAAGCTCTCCTTCTTCATCCAAAAGCTCAACCCTCACCTGATAAAGAGGCTGATCGCCGTAACCATGGGGCCACCAGAGTCTGGGATCCTCAATCAGGATTCGGTAATCCTGCTCCTGGGCCGGAAACTGTGGATCATCCTCCGCCGTATAAACACTTCCATCCGGCGCTGTCACTGTGATTTTTATCTGTCCCTCCTGCTCTGCTGTCAAAAACCCTTTGCTTTTCTGCTCCCCAAACAATTCCAAGGTAATATCAAAGTCGAGGAGAACCTTTCCATCCTCATGTTGCTGTGTTATGTAAACCGAATCAAATCTGCTTTTACGAATACCTAGAATAGAGACTTCCCGAAAAATTCCTGCGTCAGGAAGTCTGGGACCCCAATCCCATCCAAACATACAGTGTGCCTTACGCAAATGAGGAAAGCCCTCCATCGCCTCCCGGGATCCCCCCGTATATACCTTTTTATTTTCTTCTTCAATATATTTCGTAGGAGAATGAAGCACCACCTTTAATTGATTGTCACCGTCTCTTAACCCTTCCGACAAAAGCAGGTCAAATTCCCATATTCTGTGCATATTGTGGGCACAGCCCAAAAATGTTTCATTCAAGTAAATATCTGCAAGCGTGTCGATTCCATCAAAGCGCAGAAGTAATGCATCGAAAGAACGCATCTCGTCTGTTACCTGAAAATTCGTGGTATAGTAAAAATCATTGTCCATCAATGGCAATACTTTCAATTCATTGTCCCGATAATGAGGATCCGGAATCAAGCCCTGTTCAAGCATTGCTCCATATACACTTCCGGGCACCTTTGCATCAATTCCGCCTGCAGGCATCATTGCCTCATCCCGCCCTGTCATGTTCAGCTTCCAAATTCCATTTAAGCCTGTCTTTAACATAACTTTCACCTTTCTCTTCGCAAATTTCACTGCCGGAGCAGCATTAACTTTCTGTAGTATAGCACAGAAAACAAATCCGTAATATAAATAATCATTAAGAAAATTGTAATAAGTGATTTAACTGTGCTATACTACGATTATAGCAATTTCCTATACTACCAAAAAGGAGTTTTCCATGAAATCAAAATCAAAGCAAATCGCCGCAATTCTCTGTATCATACTGCTGGTTCTTTTATATGTTGCCACTTTGGTGATATCTCTGCTTGACTTTCCCGGCTCAGATAAGCTTTTTGGAGCATGCATCCTGGCAACCATCGGGCTTCCGATTCTGTTATGGATCTACATCTGGCTTTTCGGCAGGGTATCCGGCAGGAATACCATCACCGATTCCGATCAGGACTTACCTTCCAACGATCCAAAACCTTAAGCTGACAACAACTGATCCAGTTCCTCCTTGGTCTGCTCCAGAGTGTGAAAGAGAAGTCCTTTCATACCTTCTTTCTGTGCAGCCAAAACATTTCTTTCCGTGTCATCAATAAATATACATTCTTCCGCTTTCAATCCGTACCGCGAGCAGAGAAGTCTGTATATTTCCGGGTCAGGCTTAATCAATCTGTCCTGATAAGATAAAATTCCTCCCTCCATCTCTGCCAGAAAATCAAGGGCTTTTTCACATTCCACATGGGCCTTATGTGCAAAGTTGGAAATATAGTAAACATGGTACCCCTTTTCCTTCAATTCCTTAAGCCAGGGAATGGCATAATCGTAACGCCGGATCATATCTGTGACATTCTCAAACACCTGACAAAGCTCCTTTTCTATGGATGGATCATTTTGGATAAATCCCTCAAGAAGCTGATCGTCCGTAAGCTTGCCCCGATCCATCTCATTCCAGAAATCACTTCGCACGGTAGCATCGGCCAATTTTTCAAATACCTCATCGGAAAAACCAAAGCTCTTAAAGAATTCCTTCCATACAAATCCGGCAAGCACATTTCCGATATCAAATACTATATTTCTGATCATTACGTCAGACCTCCTTTATCATTGTTAAAAACTCCCGGGCAGAACGCGAAAGAGATGCCTTTTCCTCTGTGACCACACAAATCTGCCTTTTGGGGATAATTTTATTAAAACGCAGTTCAAACAGTCTTCCATCCTCTAGGTATTCCTCCGCAAAATCCCGTACAACACATCCCACACCTAAACTTCGCAGAGCAAACTGGACAATCATATCGCTGGTAGCCAGTTCAAACTCAGGATGAATCCTCACCCCATTTTGCCTTAAAAACTCATTCATATAGCTTCCGGTGCTGGTATTTCCTTCTAGAAAGATAATCGGAAGCTTCTCCAACTCCTGAAAATCCAGCATACGGTTTTTGTACTGAATAAATTTTCTGCCTGCCACAAAGACATCTTCCAGTTCCCGCACTGCCTCCGAACAAAGTCCCTGTTTCGATTCAAACGGAGTGCTGACCACTCCAAAGTCAATCTTTCCCTGATGAAGCAGTCCCAATGTCCTTGGCGTAGGAGCATTAGTAACCGTCACCTTTATGCCCGGATACCGCTCATGAAACTGTTCAAGAAACGGCAGCAGGTAATACTTCAGCGTCATATCGCTGGCTCCGATCTTCAGCTCTCCATAGTCCAGACGAATCATGGATGAAATCATCTTTTCTCCCATAAGGATCTTTTCATACCCATCTTTCACATATTCATACAGAATCTGTCCTTCCTTGGTAAGACGAATTCCTCTGGAAGCCCTCACAAAGAGCTTGGTATCGAGGCTCATTTCAAGCTGCTTAAGCGCCTGGCTTACCGCAGGCTGGGAAATAGAAAGCTCGGCAGCTGCCGCCGTCAGATTTTCACATTTGGCAACATAATAAAATACCTTGTAATATTCCAGGTTTTCTGTCATGATAAACCTCCGCTCTGCCAGAGATATTCTGTTCCCCGGTGCCACTGCCCTTTCGGATCATCTTTTTGTAAAAACAGACTTTTCTTTTCCAGAAACGGTTTCATACTCTCGGAAAGCAGCTGCTTATCTTCCACATGGATATCCTTATCCGCCAGTATCAAAATCAATTTGGATCTGGCATGAAAAAGCTTAAGCTTCGCGGTAAGTATCTCCAGCTTCTTCTTTTGAGGGTTTGAACAATATTCTGAAAAACATCCGGAAGTCTGCAAAAAGGAAATCGGAATGACCCGGTTTGTCATCTTCTCATCACTGAGCCAAAGCAGCAGATTCAGTCTCACATTTCGGAACACTTCACTGTGTGAACGAAGAATAGCTGCAATCTCTCCGCTTAACTCCTTAACATAATCTTCCGGCAGACTGCAGTCAATNACAAGTNTCATTNCCAAAATTCCGCCGGTGTAATTACCTTTTACATGCAGAACTCTCTCCACACCGTTTTTCAGACTCATTCTCATTACCGGTCCCACACTGATCTCCTCCTTCACTTTTTCTCTTATCAGCAGACATGTCCATTTACACAAAATTATATTTCCCTTGCTGATTCCCTTGGGATATTGTATTATAAACTGGCCGTTCATTACAAGCACAAACAGAAAAACAACTATCTAATATAGATACTATTTGATTTCATATAGTATGGAGGTTTACATAACTATGAAACAATTTACACACAAACATACCATTTACGCCTGCTTTATCGGCTATATCGTTCAGGCCATCGTCAATAATTTTGTGCCTCTGCTTTTCCTGACCTTTCAGTCAAGCTACGGCATTCCGCTTTCCCAGATCACCTTTCTGGTTACTTTCAATTTCGGTATCCAGCTTTTCATCGACCTGGTCTCTCCTGCCTTTGTAGACCGAATCGGATGGCGGGCTTCTCTGCTGATTGCCCATGGCTGCGCATGCGTCGGGCTTGCGGGACTCACCTTTCTTCCCGCTCTTTTCCCTTCTCCCTTTATGGGACTGATGCTCTCTGTGGTCATTTATGCCATAGGAGGCGGGCTGCTGGAGGTTCTGGTAAGTCCTGTAGTAGAAGCATGTCCTACCGATAACAAAGAAAAAGCTATGAGCCTGCTCCACTCCTTTTACTGCTGGGGGCATGTGGCAGTGGTTCTTCTCTCCACCTTGTTTTTCCGCATTTTCGGAATATCCAACTGGAAATTTATGGCGCTGTTTTGGGTTCTTATCCCGCTCCTGAACATTTTTCTTTTTTGCAAAGTGCCTATTACTCCGCTTCTTTCCGAAGAGGAAAAGGGAATGTCTGTCAAAGAGCTCTTAAGCAATAAACTCTTTTGGATTCTGGTTGTATTGATGATCTGTGCTGGTGCCTGTGAACAATCGGTAAGTCAATGGGCATCCACTTTTGCCGAAAAGGGGCTTCGCGTGAGCAAGACCATCGGCGACCTTACCGGTCCCATGCTGTTTGCAATTTTCATGGGAAGCGCAAGAACCTTTTATGGCAAATATGGTGACCGGATCGACCTGCAGAAGTTTATGTTTGGAAGCGGTATTTTGTGCTTCCTCTCCTACCTGCTTATTTCTCTTTCCGGGTCTCCTGTACTGGGACTTGCCGGTTGTGGACTTTGCGGGCTCTCCGTAGGGATTTTATGGCCCGGAACTTTCAGTATTGCCTCCGCTAGTCTACGAAACGGCGGTACACTGCTTTTTGCCCTTCTGGCTCTTGGCGGTGATATCGGCTGTTCTTTCGGTCCTACCGTTGTGGGAATTGCATCCGGTCTATGGAATGACAATCTTCAATACGGCATCCTGACAGCCATCGTTTTTCCTGTACTGCTACTTCTTTTCCTTATTCTGATTCGGAAATCATCTAAGCTCAACAAAAACGCTTGAGTTCAGATAAGTATTTGTGCGCAAAAACATTTGATCACAAACAAGAATTTGCGCGCAAAAAGAGCGTATGATCTGACACAGGGGAGTCCTTACGGCTCCCCTGCTCTAAAATCCTCTTATCTTCAAAAATACTCTTATATAGATGCAACATCAATCAGTGTAAAACGGTCATTGGCATTTTCAAGACTAGTCACCAGTGCCCTCGCCGTATCCATGGCCGTAATACAATTCACTCCTGTCTCAATGGCTGTCCGCCTGATCAAAAATCCATCTCTTGATTTGTCTCTTCCCTGTGTGGGCGTATCAATAACAAGATCGATCCTGTGCCCTAGAATCAGGTCCATGACCGTAGGTGATTCCTGAGAAATTTTGTTCACCTTTCTCGCTTTAACCCCAGCCTCTCTTAAGGCAGCCGCAGTGCTTCTGGTGGCATAGATCTTATAACCCAGCTTTTCAAATCTTCTGCCGATCTCTACTGCCTCCCCTTTATCTGCATCCTTTACGGTAATAATCATCTGTTTGTGGCGGGGCAGATCAACACCAGCTCCCAGAAATGCTTTATACAAAGCCTCATTAAAGGTTTTGGCAATTCCAAGGCACTCTCCCGTTGACTTCATTTCCGGCCCTAAGCTGATCTCCGCTCCCCGGATCTTTTCAAAGGAAAACACTGGCATTTTAATTGCATAATAGTCTGCTTCCGGCTGTAGTCCCGGTTCATACCCTAATTCTCGAATCGATTTTCCGATAATCACTTCCGTGGCAAGATCTACAATCGGAATTCCCGTCACCTTACTGATATAAGGAACGGTACGGGAGGAACGGGGATTTACCTCAATCACATATACCTCTTCTCCGATAGCAATAAACTGAATGTTGATCAGACCTTTTACATGAAGTGCCTTTGCAAGTCTTTCGGTATAATCGGCAATCTTTTTCTTCACGGTATCTGTAATGGTGGGCGCCGGATATACGGAAATACTGTCCCCGGAGTGAACACCGGTACGCTCAATATGCTCCATAATACCGGGGATTAAAATATCCGTTCCGTCACAGACTGCATCCACCTCGATCTCTTTTCCTTGCAGATATTTGTCAACCAGAATCGGGTGATCCTGTGCGATCCGGTTAATAATATTCATAAATTCTTCGATTTCCTCATCCGAGATTGCAATCTGCATCCCCTGCCCGCCAAGCACATAAGAAGGACGAACCAACACCGGATAACCAAGCCGGTTAGCCACTTCCTTTGCCTCCTCGGCAGTATAAACCGTCCCGCCTGCTGCCCTTGGAATTTCGGTCTGCTCCAGAATCCGGTCGAACAGCTCCCGATCCTCCGCCGCATCCACATCCTCGGCTTTGGTTCCTAAAATGGGTACGCCCATTTTCATCAGGCTTTCCGTCAGCTTGATCGCTGTCTGACCGCCGAACTGCACCACCGCTCCGTCTGGCTTTTCCAGACGGACGATACTCTCCACATCCTCCGGCGTAAGGGGTTCAAAATACAGCTTGTCCGCAATGTCAAAGTCGGTACTTACCGTTTCCGGATTATTGTTGATGATCACCGTCTCATACCCTGCCTTGGAAAATGCCCAGGTAGCATGAACCGAACAGTAATCAAACTCAATTCCCTGCCCGATACGGATGGGACCGGAGCCCAGAACCAGAACCTTCTTCGGCGGATTTGTTTCCACAGCCTCATTCTCACTTCCGTATACCGAGTAATAATAGGGCGTGCTTGCATCAAATTCTGCGGCACAGGTATCAACCATCTTGTACGCNGCCACAATTCCATTNTCATAACGCATTTTCTTAATATCCTCTTCCGGAATCTGTGTCAGACGACTGATCACATTATCCGGAAATTCCATGCGCTTTGCTTCCCTTAAAAGTTCTATCGTCAGCGGACCTTCCTTCAGCGCCTGCTCCATCTCCACCAGTATGGCAATCTTATCAATGAACCAATGATCGATCATAGTAATCTCATGGATAGTATCATAATCGATTCCCTTTCGGAGTGCCTCGGCAATCACATAAATCCTCTGATCGTCTACAATTTTCAAACGCTCTGTCAGTTCCTCCGCGGACAACTCACTGAAATCATAGCTAAGCAGACAGTCCACATGCTGCTCCAGGGAACGGATTGCTTTCATCAGTGCCCCTTCAAAGTTATTGCAAATACTCATCACTTCTCCGGTTGCTTTCATCTGGGTGGTGAGTGTTCTTTTCGCCGTTATAAATTTATCAAAAGGAAGACGTGGAAGCTTTACCACACAATAATCCAGTACCGGTTCAAAGCTTGCATAGGTCTTTCCCGTAATCGCATTTTTAATCTCATCCAATGTATAACCAAGCGCAATCTTAGCTGCGACCTTGGCAATGGGATAGCCGGTAGCTTTACTTGCCAGCGCGGAAGAACGGCTTACACGGGGGTTCACTTCAATCACACAGTATTCAAAGCTGGTAGGATGAAGCGCAAACTGTACGTTACATCCCCCTGTGATCTGCAATTCATTAATAATATTCAATGCTGAAGAACGAAGCATCTGATACTCTTTATCCCCAAGAGTCTGGGAAGGTGCAACCACAATACTGTCACCGGTATGCACGCCTACCGGATCAATGTTTTCCATATTACATACGGTAATACAGTTGCCTGCACTATCCCGCATGACCTCATATTCGATTTCCTTCCAGCCTGCAATACACCGCTCCACCAGAACCTGTCCCACACGTGATAAGCGAAGACCATTNTCCAAAATACTTTCCAGTTCTTCCTGATTATGCGCAATTCCGCCGCCNCTTCCGCCAAGCGTNTAGGCCGGNCGNAGAACNACCGGATAGCCNATNGTATTNGTAAANGCCACNCCGTCTTCCACACTTTCCACCACNTGGGAAGCGGCACAGGGCTCTCCGATTTTTTCCATNGTATCTTTAAATTCCTGCCGGTCTTCCGCCTTTTTGATGGTCGCTGCCGTTGTTCCGAGAAGTCTNATATTATGNGATTTTAANAAGCCNGATTCTTCCAGTTCCATCCCTAAATTNAATCCTGCCTGTCCGCCAAGCGTAGGCAGAATACTGTCCGGCTTTTCTTTCTCAATGATCTGCTCCAGCACTCTGGCTGTTAAAGGCTCAATATAAACCTTATCCGCAATATCTCTGTCAGTCATAATGGTGGCCGGATTGGAATTGACCAGAATCACTTCAACGCCTTCCTCTTTCAAGGAACGGCATGCCTGGGTTCCCGCATAGTCAAATTCNGCTGCCTGTCCNATCACAATAGGGCCGGAACCNATNACCATAACTCTTTTCACATTTGGATTCTTAGGCATTCTCATCCACCTCCATCATCTTAATAAATCGGTCGAACAGATAGCCGGAGTCCTGCGGGCCGGGACANGCTTCCGGATGATACTGCACCGTAAAAATCTTTTTGCCCACATAAGAAAGTCCNTCATTGGTTCCGTCATTGACATTGACAAATGCCGGAACCGCCACCTTCGGGTCCAGTTTGTCCGTNTCCACCACATAACCGTGATTTTGAGAGGATATGTAAACTCTGCCGGTTTCCAAATCCTTTACCGGGTGATTGCCTCCCCTGTGTCCGTATTTCATCTTAAAGGTATCCGCACCGGTAGCAAGCGCCATCAGCTGATGTCCCAGACAGATTGCAAAAATGGGAATATCCGTNTCATACAATTTTCTGATTTCTGCTATAATACTCTGACATTCCTTGGGATCCCCGGGGCCATTGCTCAACATAATTCCGTCCGGTTTGTCTTTCAAAATCTCCTCCGCTTTGGTAAGAGCCGGATAAATTATCACATCGCATCCTCTCGCCGAAAGGGATCTTGCTATATTATCCTTGCTTCCGAAATCCAAAAGAGCCACTCTCTTTCCTATTTCTTTTCCAGATGCTTTTATTTCGTGTTTTTGGGAACAGGTTACCTTTTCTACCACTTTTCCGGTAGAATATGCTTTCAGCTTTGAAAGAATCGTATTGAGATTATAAGATGTGTCAGATGTGATCATTCCGTTCATGGTGCCCTTCTTACGAAGGATCTTGGTAAGAGCTCTGGTGTCTATCCCTGCAATTCCGGGTATTCCCTGCTCTGATAGAAATTCCTGTATGGTGATGTCCTTGCGAAAGTTGCTTGCAGTACGGGATAATTCCCTTACAATAAATCCATCCGGCCAAGCCCGTTTGGACTCCATATCTTCCCTGCATACACCGTAATTTCCAATCAGCGGATAAGTCATACACACTGCCTGCCCGGCGTAAGAGGGATCCGTGAGCACTTCCGTATACCCTGCCATAGAAGTGTTAAATACAATTTCACTGATTATTTCCTTATCGGCGCCGATATGAATCCCTTCAAAAACGGTGCCGTCCTCTAGGATCAAAAAAGCTTTCATCTGCCCTGTGCCTCCCTTTTCATCATTCTCCTGCACAATCGACTAATTATAGCATATGGGAATTTGCGCTTCAATAAAAAAATTAGAGTACTTTATCCAAATCATCAAATTCGCCCCTGTCCAACTCTCACAGATCAATCCATATTCCTTCATCGTGGATGCTGGCTCCCTCCACCGCATGGTAAAACCGCTGAGCTTCCTCATTAGCTGCCATCAAGGCTATAAGCTGGATTGCCCCAGCCTGCCTCATCCTGCACCGCAACTCCGCAAGCAGGGCCTGGGCAATCCCTACGTGACGACTGCTTTTGACCACACAAATCCAGTCCAGATAGCCATTCACTGATCCATCAAATCGACTGGCAAGAATAGTGCCATCAATACGGCCCACCACTTTTCCGTTCTCACAAGCCAGTAAGGAGATAGCGTTGGCAAATCGAGGGTCTCCGAAGGTTGCTTCCACCCTCTTTTGGTACGCTTCATCAATGTCCCAGCTATAAAAGGGCTCCTCAACCCGTAAACGGTGCTCAAAGTCAATCACATCCGGTATCATCTCCCGAGTGAATTCCAAAACTTCCATTCTGTTTTTCCTCCAATAAAGAATATGGCTAAAGGTATTGTTAAAAGTGTAACATCGTAAGATTTGAAAATCAACCAGCGGGAGAAGAATGTATTAAGCAGTTCAGCCTTACGAATGGGCGTGGCTGAACTGCCTAATATGGTTTTCAACAAGGAATTTCAATTTACGCTGAGTAATGAATTCCTTCCTCATGAAGAATTTCCAGCAACTGTTTTATTGGCATGCACCCCAAATCGCCGACATCCCTCTTACGGACAGAAACACTGTTCGTTTCAACTTCCTTCTCGCCAGCCACAAGCATGNANNGGNTTCNCTCCAACTGCGCTGCTCTTATTTTNTANCCTATTTNCTCAGCTNTTCCANCTATTNCACAGCGCAGCNCTTCTTTTTTCAGGANNATTTCTATTTCTTTTGCATAATCGATGTATTTATCCGAAATCGGTAAAACTTTTACCTGCACCGGNGAAAGCCATAATGGAAACTTTCCGGCAAAATGTTCGATCAAGATACCTATGAACCGCTCAATGGAACCGAATACAACCCTGTGTATCATAATGGGACGATGCTTATTTCCATCTTCCCCGATATACTCTGCTTCAAAACGCTGCGGCAGTTGAAAATCCAACTGAATTGTTCCGCACTGCCATGTTCTTCCAATGGAATCTTCTAAGTGGAAATCGATCTTCGGACCATAAAACGCTCCATCACCCTCGTTTAAAACATATGGCAGTTTCAGGTCATCCAATGCCTTTTGTAATCCATTTGTCGCCATTTCCCAGTCTTCATCGCTTCCAATGGATTTTTCCGGTCTTGTGGATAACTCTACGTGATATTTAAATCCAAAATTCGAGTACACCTCATCTATCAGATGGGCAACACCCTTTATCTCATCCTGTATCTGTTCCGGCGTCATAAAGATGTGAGCATCGTCCTGTGTACAACAACGAACACGCATAAGCCCATGTAAGGTACCCGATTTTTCGTTTCTGTGTATCAATCCTAACTCACTGATACGCATAGGAAATTCACGATAAGAGCGGGGTTCCATCTTATATACGAGCATACCACCCGGACAGCTCATTGGTTTTATGACAAAATCTACCCCGTCAATCACAGTCGTGTACATCTTATCCATATAATTCTCCCAGTGTCCGGATGTTTCCCAAAGCTGGCGGTTCAGCATGATTGGTGTTGATATTTCAACATACCCTTCTCTTGTATGTAGCTTTCTCCAATAGTCAATCAGCAAGTTTTTTAATACCAGCCCCTTAGGAAGAAAGAAAGGCAACCCCGGGCCTTCATCAAACAGTGCAAATAAGCCTAATTCTTTTCCCAATTTTCTATGATCTCTCTTTTTGGCCTCTTCCAACCGATTTAAATATTCCTCCAGCATATCCTGACTTGGAAATGATGTACCGTAAATTCTGGTAAGCATTTTATTTTTTTCATCACCACGCCAGTATGCCCCTGCAACAGACAATAGTTTAAACGCCTTGATTGCACTGGTATATGCTACATGGGGGCCGGCACACATCTCTAAGTATTCTCCCTGCTGGTAAAAACTGATTTTCTCATCTTCCGGCAGCTCATTTANCATTTCAATTTTATATATCTCATTTCTTTCTTCCATAGCCTGCATTGCTTTACNACGATCTGTCATATAGTGCTTAAGCTGTAAATTTTCTTTCACAATTTTTTTCATCTCTGCTTCTATTTCAGCAAAGTTTTCTTCCGAAAAATGGAAAGCAAAATCAAAATCATAGTAAAAGCCATCTGCAATAGACGGGCCTATTGCACATTTAGTATCAGGATACAGCTTTTTTACTGCCTGTGCCAAAATGTGTGCAGTTGTGTGCCTGAATGCACTTTTTCCTAATTCCTCTTCAAAACCTGCTTCTTGGATGGAACCATCTTTCA
>WFLX010007597.1_pt1 | contig 32650 bp, 18 predicted proteins | sample 4967041 | NCBI WGS metagenome assembly WFLX01 (sample SAMN12857096, study PRJNA449069) | gut metagenome | isolation source: stool from male and female vole | host: Microtus ochrogaster | place: USA:Florida | collected 2017
TGGAGAAAGACAATGGCCGAAGAGGAATGGAATATGAGGTAGACTTTACCAGTGGTGCTGAAGTTGAATTCACCTCCGATGGCAATTGGAAAGAGGTAAAGGCAGCCAAGGGCAAAGCAGTGCCGACAGAAATTGTACCCTCAGCTATCAGCAAGTACGTCGCTGCAAACCATAAGGGTCAGACCATAGTAGAGATTGAGCGCAAACATGGTGGTTATGAACTGAAACTTTCAAACGGCACCGAACTCAAACTCACGGAAAAGGCCCAACCCCTGCAGCCCCGTCATAGCAACCGTGGCAGTGACTTCCCTCGCGACCACCGATAATCCCTGCTATCACCTTTATTACTTTCAAATCCACGAACCTTGAAAGAGTCGGAGAATCTGGTTGACAGTGCGTGTTATGTTGGCTTTAGCTATGTTTGGACGCAAAGCTTCTTGTAAATACATTGGTCCGGGAACTATCGGGAATATTGCATAAAACCCTGCTTCAATGAGCGTGGGGACGGCTTCAGGTACTACTGAACCACCTATAGCTATTACGGGTACATCCAGTTCTTTCGCATGTTTCAACACTCCGTATGGCGTCTTGCCCATGACNGTNTGNGCATCCAGTCTCCCCTCTCCGGTTATGACCAAATCCGCATCTTGAAGTAAAGTATCAAAATTGACAGCTTCCAATACCATCTCAACACCCCGTTGTAGATGCGAATTAAGAAATNCAAGAAATGCGAAACCCATTCCTCCTGCCGCCCCGGCTCCCGGGAAGGTAGACACATCCTCACCTCTCTCCTCTTTTACAACTCTTGCAAACGANTTCAANNCATCGTCNAGCTTTTCAACCATNNNGNTGTCNGCTCCTTTCTGAGGNCCNAATACCCNNCTNGCNCCNTTNGNACCNNTAAGNGGATTNTTCACATCACAGGCNACNATAAATNNACTCTCTTGTAATTCCGGCAGTGCATGCGTAGAATCAATCTTTACAATCCGGTCTAATTCTCCACCGCCTCTTCCGACTTCGTTGCCATCCTTATCCAAAAAATTAAAACCAAGAGCCTGTAGCATACCGACTCCTGCATCGTTTGTGGCGCTTCCTCCCAGACCGATCAAAAATTTTCGACAACCTCTTTGCAATGCATCGCGTATTAATTCACCGGTTCCAAATGAAGTAGCGAGCCAAGGATTACGTTTTTCCTTATTAATAAGTGGCAGCCCACTGGCGGCTGCCATCTCAATCACGGCGGTATCGCCACAAATCCCATATTTTGCCTCCACCACGTCGCCAAGGGGTCCGGTGACAGGGCTCATTACAAATTCTCCTCCAAGAGCGGCAACAAGTGCCTCAACAGTGCCTTCACCACCATCTGCAACGGGCACTATCACGCATTCAATATCCGGCATAATATCCGGAATCCCTTTGGACACTGCTTTTCCGACCTCCGCACTTGACAAGGACCCCTTGAAAGAATCTGCTGCNACTACTATCNTTCTCATCTGTGAACAACACCAATTTTTTGTAATCTTTATCAATAATTTATCACAAAAGATTATCCTTCTTATAAATCCGTGATTTTTAGTGGATAGCTCTGACGCTATAATAGCGTCAGAACTATCCCGGAAACACTTCCGTCTCTTTTAAGCTTATATCACAACAATTCTGTGTTGGAAAAATAATTGTCACGGATGGGTTTCGTCACTTTCTTTCCTTTAAGAATTACATCANCCTGAAGGCGAATATCTGCCGAGGAAGCACCGATCTTTATTTTATACTTACCCGGATCTATGTTCCACCTACGTTCACCCGCATTGGTGTAATAACCGAATTGGTCCGGATATAGAGTTACTTTCACTTGCTTCGTTTCTCCCGGTGACAATGGCACTCTTGCAAAGCCTTGAAGTTTTATGGGACGTATGTTCTGACTATCCTCGGTCGGTGAGATATAAACCTGTGCTATCTCATCAGCTTTGACCTGCCCTGTATTGGTGATTGTAAAAGAGATATCAATACCATCAGACTCAGTAGATGCGTTTTTATCTACTTGTAGATTATCATAAGAGAAAGTGGTATAGCTCTTACCATAACCGAATTCCCATGCTACACAAGGATCTTTTTCAGCAGAATAAAGGTAACATATCGGCTCATAAAGTTCAGTATTTGGATAACTTACGGAAAGTTTTGCGGAAGGTGATACATTACCGTAAAGAATGTCGGCCAAAGCATTACCCCCCTCTTCACCGGGATACCAGGCCTGAATGATGGCTGCACATTTATCTGCTATCTTGGAAATCACCTGCGCCCTTCCTCCGAATATAATCAATACCACAGGTTTACCGGTCGCTATCAATTCCTCAACATATTCCTCTTGTCGGCCCGGTAGTCTCAGGCCTTGTCTGTCCCTATTCTCCCCACACAACATCACATTTTCCCCCATTGCGGCAATGATTACATCAGAGTTCTTTGCCATACGCAAAGCCTCAGCTTTATCCGCTTTTTCACCTGCATCCACCTTACGATGAAGAAGGTGATATTCCCATGCACGTTCATCACCACTTACGTTGAATTTGGTTTCAATAGTGTCTGTCCAGTCACAACCGCGCGAATATGAAATGGTCATGTTTTCGGGTTTACGTGATTGGAGCCCTTCCAGAAGTTTCACGATGTGAGGACTCGTGACCTCTTCAGTCCTTCGCTTCCAGAAATAATTCATACTGGGAAACGAATAATCGCCACACATAGCCCATATTGAATTGGCATTAGGACCTGTTACGAAAATTCGTTTCTTATCTTTTAAAGGAAGTATACCCTTATTTTCAAGAAGAACTACCGACTGTGAAGCTATATCGTAGGCTGTCCGGCGTTCTTCCGGAGTGTCAAGCTCAATCTTATCATTACTGTAAAGATAAGCATCCTTATCAAAAAGGCCGGTCCTGAATTTATATCGTAGCACGTTTTTGACAGCTTTCTCCAAAGTCTCGGGACTCACAAGCCCCCTTTCTATTGCCTCCTGAAGATGGGAGTAGCAAGAGCCATTGGGAAAATCCACATCAGTCCCTCCGTTGATGGCCATAGCTGCCTTTTCTGCATTATCTTTCCCCGGAAGTTGATCAATAGCAGTGTAATCGCTGACCACCATGCCGTCAAATCCCACATAGTCTCGCAATATATCTTGCAAAATCTCTCCATTGGCTGCACAGTTCACTCCGTGCACTGCATGATAGCCCGGCATTACGGCAAGACTTCCTGCATATCTTATCATGCTCTCATGTGGCATTAAAATTTCCTCCATCAATTCCTTTTCTTCTGCATCACCTCCACCCCCATATCCGAGATAATGCTTCGAACATGCGCCTACGCCTTTACGTAAATCACCCTGTTGCAAGCCCTTGACAAAAGCGCAACCCATCACTGCCGACAGATAATCATCTTCCCCATACGATTCCTCAAGACGGTTGAACGAAGGATTGCGGCATACATCTACCATCGGAGAGAGCGACAGCACGCCACCGATGCTTCGCAACGCATTGGCCGTCTGAACGGTCTTCAGTTCCATCAATTCAGGATTGAAAGAACCCGCCTGACCTATCTGTTGCGGATATATAGTGGCACCTAATGTATTGACTCCCGAAAGCACCTCCTCATGAAACAACGCCGGAATACCATTCGGAGTGTTATTTATCAGCCATTCCTGTAAGGCAGCCACCCGATTTCTCAACTCTTCCGGTGCCAGAGGTTGTTGACTTGCAAATTGACAGAAATGTCCGATACCGTTTGGAATCAGAGAATCGCACTTGGCAGGATCGAGCACACCGTCCTCATCAAACAATACATCCATCATACAACTTCTAAGTTGCATGATGCGCTCTTCTTGCGACATGTTGGCATACAACTCATCTACTTTTGCATCTATATCATCTGTCTTACTCGCGCAACCGGTAAGAATAGCGCTCATACATAATGCCATCGCTAAGTTCTTCATCATTTTTAGGTTAATTTAAACTGATAAAATACTATTCTTCAAATCTATAAATCAATATGGTCTACTGTACAAAACTATTGATAGGAGAACGTATAGAGCACCTTGACACTATAACGTCTTACAATACGCCGCATGTTTTCCATACCTGACCCCATATCATAAGCGACATTGCTGAAGGCCGAATAACCCTGAACGTCATTAGTCGTTTCCACTATCTCGTAGGGTGATATAATGGAAAGTCCCTCATTCTCAGCAATAAACTTTGCCTTTGTCCTTGCTATATCTAAAGCGCACTTAAGCCCTTGTCGATCATATTCCTCTATTTGTGAATTATCAATCTTTGTGATAGAAAAACTTGAGATCCCCCTACGGTCAAGTTTATCCGCAAGAAGGTCAAGCTGATTGAAATCCTCTACTGTAGCGGAAAGTCTTTTGGCCATTAAGAAAGTAGAGGAAATATCCCGATTCCGATAATTACCCAAATCTGAAACAACAATAAGTGAATCCGGCACACCGACTTCATGTAACGTCTTACGTACATCTTTTTCAATATCTGTAAGTTTTACAAGTACACTGTCACCAAAAACTTTCTGCTTATAGTATTCCTCCAACCCGATTTCAACTGTTATTCTGTCAGGCACAATATTTATCGTAGCCGAGCCTGTGACTTCAATAAAAGGGCCTGTAGCACTCTGTGCACTTAATGGGAAAAGGAATAGCAACATAGTCAGCGATATTAACATCAGCCGACTTATACCTAAGCTTTTTTTCATTTTCATAATATTTAATATTGTCAAACGGGTATGTAGGTTACTAAAGAAAAACAACGTAGTCGCTACTGCACGGTTGGATGACAAAGTTAATACTTTTATTGAAATTCAGTTGTAGAATTGATAGAATATCTATAATTTTGTATAAAATTTTACAACATCATGATTGAGTCGAAAAGGACACTTGATAAAACATCGACTCTTAATTAATTGAAAGCTTATAAAATCACGACAAATCACCTACTATTTTCTTATTTCTTTTAATATGAATCGAGTATTATTGTTATTAATTTCATCTTTCTTATGGGTCACTGCTCTATCGGCTCAGGAAATAATTTCCGGTACAGTAGTTGACGGTAAAAACGAACCTTTCCCGGGTGTGCGAATTGAGGTAGTTGACCGTCAGGAAACCACCACCACCGATATTGACGGTAAATTCAGTCTCGATTTACCTGTAACTGTAAAAAAAATCCGTGTCTCTTATCCCGGTTATAAACCTCAGATCTTTAAAGTCAAACCAAATATGGTCATCCGTCTCGGAAGCGGTTGGGAGAGCCGTACAAGCGGTTATCGCGGCTTCTTCGAACTTCAGGGAGGTGTAGGATTCGGTGGCAAAGTTAATGTTCAAGCCGGTGATCTGGACATCAGTAATATCGGCTCACCTATAATGTTCGGCTGGACCACCACTCACGGTTATCAGATCAATCCAAATCTATTCGTAGGCTTAGGCATCGGTGCAAACGCTACCATGCTTTATGCCGATACTCAGGACTACTCTTATCAGTATGGAGACCATAAATTTAACTCCATTAATATACCTGTGTTTGCCGATGCAAGATGGGATTTCGGGCTCCAAGACAAGACAGCTCCATTCGTTGACTTGAAATTAGGCTATCAGATATGTCATCAAAATCATTATGAGGAGCATTATTCTTATGCTTCAGGTAATGATTTGACACTTTCAAATCAAAATACCGGTGGTCTATTGATAATGCCCACTATTGGCTTACGCACTAAAGTCAAAAACCGTTGCGGTTTTAATATCGGTTTGTCATATAATCTTATTGTACCGAAAAAATTGACAGCCACTTACTCCTACCGTCTTCCGGATTGGAATAACCCTGACAGATGGGATTATGACGAAACTCATCTTGAGCTCGGAAGATCCGTCAGTGGTGTGTTATTGTTGAACTTCGGATTTGATTTTTAATCAATTCCCAATTTCCCGTTATCTTTTAAAGGAATCTTATAATGAAAAATATATTTTATTTGGGAAGTGTGATGTGCTTAATGGCATTATCCTTTATGGGCTGCACACAAGAAGAAAATTTCCGTATTCCTACATCATCTGTTAAGAATCTTAATTTCAATGTCACCAATCTCTCGGTAGGTAGCATCGATCAAGCACAGTCTACAGTTTATGATTACTCTTTCTCACCGTATTATGATGATGAAGGAAAAGAAAAAGAGTTTACTATTGATTTCAAGGATATTTCAAATGGGAATCTTTCACAGGAATCATACTCCAATACCGTAACTATACCTTATTCAAATGTCGTCTGGTCAGGAGGCATGAATGAGCTGGAATTAACTTTTACTCCAAGTTGTCCGGAAGAAAAAGAAGCCACTTTCACTATGCCTGATGGAAAGGTTTACACCGTTACTGCCGATAAACCTACTTTTACATGGGAAGTTACACCGGAAGCTCGGTTTGATGACACATACAGTTGGGACAAATACATGATTATTACAGCTGAAAGCTCTTATCAAAAACNGGGAGATACTGTTTATGGTAAAGGTTATGTGATGATTTCATTTAACTATGAAGGTCAGAACCTGCAATACAACAAAGATAACAAAACTTGGTATTACAACGACTGGCGCAATAATCCTGAAATATCTATAAAAGAGAATGTCAGCTTTACAGCAACTAATATGACGGTTGGTCTGCATGATTACGCGAATTCGGTAATCTATAACAATTATTATGATTCTTATCAGGGCGAACCACGGGATGATAAATTCGTTATCAGTTATTTGACAGATAACGCCGGCAATGGTATTCAGACTGAGGAAAATACAGTATATCTCAATCGATCCGGTAGTCTTTGGGCAGGTTGCAATAACGAGATTGAATTATCTTTCACTCCCTCCTGTCCGGAAGAGAAGGAAGCCACTTTCACTATGCCTGATGGAAAGGAGGTTACGTTGACTGCCGACAATCCCTCTTTTACTTGGGAAATCACTCCTGAGTGTGCCAATTCTTTCTACAGTTACCAAGAAATGGTGATTTCGGCCAAAAGTTCCTACACCCGTCAAGGGCTTTCTATTGAGGCTCACGGTTATGTGATGATATACTTCGGCTACATGGGAACTGAGCTGCAATACAATAAAGCCAATGACACATGGTATTATAATGACTGGCGAAATAATAATGAAATTAAATTAAAAGGTAATGTCAATTTCAGTGTGGTCAATACTACTGTAGGTGATTCTGACTATGCCAATTCGGCTATTTATGAGGGTTACTTCGGATTTACGGGTTACAGAAACAGATATGATACAATTTCATTTGATGTAGTCTATGGATCAAGTGACGCCCCTTCATCCTATCGATTTATGGACTCTCTTGATTATGAGAATACTCTTTGGGCAGCCGGTAACAATGAATTGAAAGTAACCTACATTCCGTCATCAGCTGACGAAACCGGTGCTACTTTCACTTTTCCTGACGGTACTACTTTTAATGCTACTCCGGCTAATCCGAGCTATGTATGGACTCTCAATAAATCCACCGTAGGGGAAGGATACGATTATGGAGCTCTCGTTATCCAGGCAGAGAATAATTATCAGGCTGATGGTATATCTTATCAGAATCATGGATACGTTATGGTGAATGTCAACACCTACATTCAATATGATCCTGTTCAGAAGATCTGGCGTGACACTAACGGCTGGACAAGATAAATTCTTCAGGATGTATTTCAGTCTTCAATCAACTTTCAATTCAAATACTTAAGTTGTTAACAGCATTATGAAAAAATATTTTCTAATATTATCCCTGCTTATCCTCCCTTTTACAATCAATGCTCAGGGTTTCAAGGGATTTATCGACATATATGGAGGCACCTTTTTTGGTGGCGGCAAAACCTTTACTTCGAATAATAATTCCGGCTTTCACAATATCAAGACTGACTTGACATTCGGACTGAATGTGACGGAGGGTTACCAATTCACTCCCTTCCTGTTCGCCGGTATCGGTTTTGGCGGTTACACCACCCTTACCGGTTATACAGATAATGAGAGTTATCGCGAGAGGAGTTTCAACGCTTTTTATTTCCCCTTTTATGCTGATGCAAGATGGAATCTCAATCTTAATTCTCGTATAACTCCCTTCGTGGATGTAAAGATTGGTTATCAGCTCGGTTTTAAGCTAAATCCCGGAGATTTGGATGATTGGCACTCTTCTGAAAGTTTATATATGAAATACAAAAACGGAGTGTATTTTCAACCCTCTGTNGGAGTACGCTTCGGTAATCCCAAAGCAGGATTTAACCTTGGTATTGCCTATAACGCAGCCATAGGAAGAAAATTCTATAAAAAAACCGTTGAAAATGACAAAAAAGTCTTCACTGAAATAGGAAGTTCTTCACAAGGTGCCTTCCTGATAACTTTCGGTGCTGACTTCTGACCCTTAATATTGACCACCTCAGACATTCTGAGAAACGGTTTATATTTCCATAATTTCCATTTTCAATAGCTACAGCAAGCCGGCCTCTTTAGCCAAAACCTGTAGGTTTCAATAGTAATATTCTTCAGATTTCAATAGAAACAATCTTCATGTTCCTATAAAAAACATTCAGGCGTTTACAAACTTCATTATCATGCAGTTCGTAAACGCCTGAATGTTTTGTCTATATTTAATTTCTACCGGNAAACTGACTTCATTCTATCTCTGTTTCAACATAAGTCGTGAAGCTCCTTGTCTGACCTTATTCAACAGAAGTGGATTCATATCTTTATTTTCATTCAGAAACCATGCTACATATTCAGCAGCCTCTTTTGAACGATAACTCCCAAGAAGAGAAGCTGACCAATTGGCAGGGAAAAAGATATCACCGGTAGCTTGAAGATCAGGCAGCATCTCAAGAGCCGGGACTATATAGCGGGTGCTCCTGTCGTGCCGCAAAGGATGATTAAGCAGCGATAAAAGTGACAGTGTCCAAGGTTCCACAAGACGATTCTGCGGATCCCGCAGCGACTCGAAAAGAGAATCCAAAGCCAATGTATCGCTCACAGTCGCACGACTTATAAAATCAAATTTCCGAAGACGATCACCCTCTCCAATCCTTTCACGTTGGATTGAAATAATGCTGTCCCTTTTTTCCGGCATTTCTATGGCAAGCTGAAGTGCTAAATTACTGAAATCATCCTTNCTGATAAGAGCAGATTCCCCGCTTTTCCAAAGATCATAAAGTCGTGTCTTGGATTGTGGCGCACGTGCCGAGGCAATAAGTGTACGAAGCGCTAAAGTTTTCCCCTGACTTATTGGATGTGTATCTACTGTCACGAACAACCGTTCTTCAAAGGGAGCTGCCTCCTCGGCAGTTAGATCAATCAAAGCAGACCCTACATAACCTGTCAAAGCCGACAAAATCTGAGTGTCAGAAGTTTGCTCAATTGACCTTATAAGGAAATCAAGCCAAGCGGGAGTTGTGATATTCCCTACAAGATAATTTTCGTTAAGCATCATCAGAGTTGCAAGTCTGCCCACAGGAGCCAAGGTAGAAGTAATTCCCTTCTCTGCCAACAAATCTTCCATTATTCTTACCGGATTGGCCGCATCGGTTGTCAACAGACCGTAAGCACGCCCATCAGCCGATGGTAAGATAATAATTGAATCAGAGCTTAGTGNAGTGTCTGCTACAACTGTATCAGTTGTCCCGTCAAAGCTTACTGTAATCGTTTCAATAATGTTGCCTTCACCCACTACAACGTCAAACGTCTGTGGCCATACGATTCCTCTACCCCGTGAATCTTTCTGGCTTACAATCAATTTGTTATTGTCAACCTTAAAATTGATTTCAGGCATCCCCGCTTCATACACCCACACCCGGCTGAAATTCTCTATGTCTTCATCGCTATAAGTTGAAAGAGCATTTATGAGATCATCCCAGGTTGCATTGCCGAAAGCATGGTCAGTCAAGTATTTTCTTATACCTTTCTGAAAGTTCTCTTCTCCTGTAATCTCAGCGAGCTTTGCCATCATCAAGGGTGATTTATTATAGATGATATTGTTATAAATCAACCCTGCGTTCTTAAGATTATCAAGTTCCTGACGTATGGGAGTCGAACCCTCTGAACGGTCCTGATCGAGAGCAGCAGTCATATAGACTCTTAGCCACTCGAGATCATGGTCAAATTCGGGCAAAAGCTCACGTGTCAATTTAGCTGCGAAATAATTGGCAAACACCTCTTTTGTCCACACGTCATCAAACCATTCCATTGTCACATAATCGCCAAACCACATGTGGGAAGTCTCATGAGCAATAAGTTTGGCTCTTTTCAACAGGTCTGCACCGGTGGAGTTTTTGCCAAGAAAGATTGTGTTATCATTATAGAAGGTGGCTCCGGTGTGTTCCATTCCTCCGAATTGGAATCCTGGCAGTATTATAAGATCATACTTGGCAAAGGGATAAGTTATCCCGGTATAATCTTCAAGTTGTCTGAGTGAACTTTCCACCTGACTGAATATCTCATCAAGTTGTGCCAGACGATCCGGATCTGTTTCTCTGTAATAGGCACCGATTGTCCGTTCCCCGTCAGTATGCTGACGATATTCAAATTCTCCGGCTGCGAATGCAAATAGATAAGTGCTGAGCGGTTCCGTAGCTCCGAATTTTATAATCCGTCTATCCGACAACGGATCCTCCTCTGACGACACAACGGGGGAATTGCTCACAGCCTTCCATTGTTTGGGCACTCTCAATGTCAGATTATAACTCGCTTTCATGTCAGGCTGGTCAAAACAAGGGAAGACGGAATGTGCCCTGTTAGGTACGAACAAAGTATACATATATCCGGGATTACGGTTAAGAGCACGTCCTGCGGCGGTAAATTCAATTTCAATTGTATTCTTACCATCCTTAAGATTTTCGTTTCCGATAATGATATGCTCATTCACCAACACCGGGTCCATAATCTCACGACCGTTCACACTGACCCTATTTACTGAATCTCCCGTGAAATCTATTTGCAAGGGCTGCTGATCATTCTTATACTCAAAAGCAATTCCTACCGTGCCCGCAGGATTGACATTCATCATGGTGTCAAGTGTCAATGAAAGATCGTACACAACATTCGATACAGTTGCTTTACGCTGACGAGCCAGTTCTCTACTCACACCCGATTCTATATTGGCAGCTGATATGCTATGTATTGACATCCCTATAAAAACTATTATCAACAAACCAATATTTCTCCATCTGACTATCATATTTCCAAAGTATTATAGAAAAGTTAATTCAAGAAAGCCTACAAGTATATAGGCTTGCAGGCTTTCTTTATATCTTTTATAAACTCATCAATAATGAACTCCAAAACACTGAAATAACGGCACCTTTTCATCAACCTCATTCGGATTGAGTATCCGGATACCGAATTCACCCTCTTGAGCAGGAATAGTCAACAAATAAGAGGATTTACCATAGGCCTCGGCATCATAAGGAATTATATTCATATCCCCTTCTGTGACGTTTCCTAACCAATTGATATTGGCTAACTCAGCCTTCCGTTCTTTCTTTTTTTCTTCGAACTTGATCACTTGGATAAACGTAGAAGGATCCTGATCATTCTCTTTACACCTTACTATGACCTGTATCGGTTTATCAGGACTAAGTTGCACTGTAGATCGTCCTCCTTTTATCACACATTTCTTTCTTGTGTTTCCGATACCTAATAAAATAGCCCCGGCTGAGCTGGAGGTCTTAACCTGCACATTAGCCTTTTCCAAAGGAAGTGCTACCGTATCGGAATCTATCGTTAAGGCTGAGACAGACCCAACCCATTTAGGTTCAAAACTTTGAGCTTTTAAGCCTATGTTTCCGAATATTAGAAAACTCAGAAACAAACTTGTAAATAATTTGATATTCATATTGTTCATTTATTAGGTAAGGTTAACAATAATATTAACTGTCACAATTGATCCGGCTCTTAGAAAAGCACACCGTTGACGGGTATATGTGCGCCCAACACAGTCAGAGAGTTGGCAACTGAATATGAGAGTATAGTGTTGCGGCTTATTATAGCTTGATTCCTGTCGGCATCATACCCGGCACAGATAGACGGGTCAATCAACTGTAAGGCGGGTCCATGCATCAGATCACCTACAAATAAGATATTCCCGAGGCGATATACGGTATGGCCCGGCGTATGACCTTTTGCCGCAATCGGCAGCACATTATCTTCAAGAAGATTACCCGTCTCAAAACTTACAAGCCTGCCGGAATAAGCACTCTCAATGAGGGCAGTGGCCTCCTTCATTGTCTCCCTCATAAAAGTCAACTCTGCAAGGGGCACATATAACTTTGCATCGTTGTAAACAGCCTTACCGTCATCGTCAAGCAGGCCGCCTATGTGATCAAAATGACCATGAGTGATATACACAGCCTTTATCTCATCAGGGGTAATATTCAATGATGCCAATCTGTCTAATGTTTTTCCACCCTTTGATGACGGAAGACCGGTGTCAAACATTATATAACCGTTGTCTGTCTTAACCACAAAACAATTCATGGAAGTAGGTACTTTCCCATCAGGAACCATTGAATCAACCTTCTGCTTGTCAACATCATTAACTCCATAATACAATGAAGCGGGCTGATAAGATTTGTCTGCACTCACTATAGTGTAAACTTCATATCCTCCGCTCTTAAGACGGAATGTACCCTCAGGACATACTCCACCCTCACGTGCAAAGACTGCACCCACAGGATTATCTTGCCAATTCACCTCTGCCATAACTATTGATACATTGAAAATTAATACTACGGTTACTATCATCACCTTAATAGCGGAAAGGCCATTAAGTTTATCTCCCGAATTCATATTCCGAACCATAATTTAAGTCATTTAACGATGAAACTTTCTCAGAAAACAAATTTAATAAAATCAATCGACATATACAACCCTTGAGTTTCATTTGCTTTTTTGCTCTATTTCTTTCCCCTTTATTTGTCATAATCCACAAATAATTGTATATTTGAAACGTTAAAAAATTATAATACTTTAACTGTAAATATATGAAGAAAACCCTACTACACCTTTCCATGAGAAATACTCTTGACAGAGGGCCAAGAGCGTTTCCATCCCTCTTCCTAAAACGTGTTGCTTCAGTATCCGCCATTACTTTGGCAATTCTGGCTCCCTCTGTTATCTCCGCCAAGCACATCACTCCCGATCAGGCGCTCGAACGCATCAGGCAGAAGACTTATACACGTGCTTCCTCAGAAGCTGAAGTAGTCGGTAATATCGTGAATGCAACACGTGCCGGCAGCCTCCCGACTGCTACTGTCGGCGACCTTTACGTTTTTTCTGCCTCCGACAGCTTTGTCATTCTTCCTGCCGACGATCAGGCTCCGGAAATTCTGGCTTATTCTGCTAACTCGGGTTTCTCCAACAACATCAACCCTGAACTGGCTTATTGGCTCGATTTCTATAACCGTCAGCTTGAATATCTTGCTGCAAATCCTGAGGCATCTGCCACTCGGGCCGAGGCAGACCGACCTGACAGAGCCCCCATAGCACCACTCACCAAAACCCGTTGGAACCAATCTGACCCTTACAATGATTTGTGTCCGGAAGTCGATGGTAAAAGAACTGTTACCGGATGTGTGGCTACAGCCATGGCTCAGATCATGAAGTATTACTCTTATCCTGCTAAAGGTAAAGGCGAACATTCTTATGAATGGAAAACAGGAGGTAAAACTCTATCTTTCAATTTTGGAGCCACTACTTTTGAATGGGACAAAATGACCGACACCTACGATTCCAATAGTTCAGCAGAAGCTAAACAGGCGGTTGCAAATCTAATGCTTGCGTGTGGTATAAGCGCCGACATGGATTATGGGGTGGATGAAAGTACGGCTGCCAACATTAATCTGCCAACCGCTCTGCTTGAATATTATGAATACGACAAAGGTCTCTGGATGCCACTCAGAGATTATTACGGTCTCTATGAATGGGAAGATATGATTTATCAGGAGTTGAAAGGCAATCATCCTGTTCTGTATAGCGGTCAGGGCACAGGCGGTGGACATCAATTTATCTGTGATGGTTACAGCGAAGACGGTTTCTTCCATTTCAANTGGGGCTGGGGAGGCATGAGCGACGGCTATTTCCTTCTCACTGCTCTCAATCCTGCAAGTCTCGGTGTCGGTGGCGGTGCCGGAGGATTCAACTCCGACCAGCAGATTATTTTGGGAGTGAAACCCCCTGTGGCAAACTCTTCTTACACCTACATTTTGTATTGTACAGAAAACTTCGTACCCGNTGTCACACAAGTATCGGCCGAGCAAAACCTNAAATTTGACTGTCTTTTCTATAACTTCAGTATAACTGCTTTACCTAAAGATTCAAAAGCCGGTGTAAAGATAATAAATACTGCCACTAATCAAATTACTTACGCTGACGGAATGGATTTATCTGATTTACCTCCCTACAGAGGCTACGATGGCCTTACCGTCAAATTCCCGAGTCTTAGCGACGGCACCTACATTCTTTCTCCCGCGTTCTACGATGGAAAAGAATGGATTGACATGGGTACTCCCGTCGGGTACGTAGACTATTGCCAGGCTGTTATTAAAGGTGGTGTCGCCACTCTCTCAAGTCCTGAAGCAGCTTCTATCACGATTACTGATATCGAACTGCCCTCTACAATCTATAACAAAAGACAATTCCCTCTTGAATTTACTGTTGTAAACAATACCTCTATCGAATATATTGGTAAAGTTACTCCTGTTCTGATTGACCCCTCTACCAATGAAGCGGTAGCTGCTTCTGTTTACCGACCTGTAGATGTGGAAGCTGATTCCAAACTCGAGGTGGAAGATTATATAGGACTTTTTGAACCGAAAGAAGATCAGGTGATCGAGACAGGTAAAGAATATATTCTGGTGTTCCAAGACGAGGCCGGAAAAGCNGTCAGTGAGAACCTGAAGGTCACTCTTGCAACGGCTCCCGCAACTACCACAATCTCGGTTTCCGACTTTAAGCTTGACGGAAAGAGTCCTGTAACCGATAAATCAGAAGTTAAATTCAAATTCACTGTCACTTGTCAGGCAGGATATTTCACCGACCGTCTCAGGATCGTTGTCTTCCCCTATATCGTGGGTAGTTACGTATCGGATGTAGCGTCGAAATCTACCGACATGCTCTATCTGTCGGCAGGAGAATCAGAAGAGGAATCTGTAGAAATGGATCTATCAAGTCTTGATGACGGCGAATATTTCGCGATAGTATATCTTGGCTCCAAGGACTACTCTTCTGAAGTGGTGTTCTCTCTTGACAAAGATTCCGGAGTTAGCATAATAGGATTTGACAATGATGAACCGAAAGAAATCTTCGACCTCAATGGCGTGCGTCATGAGGCTCCTCTCAAACCTGGCATTTATATCATCAATGGTGTAAAGACACTTATCAAATAAAGAATGGTTTAAACAATTTTTCAGCCATATTGAACAAGGTTTCAGAGCCACACAACATATTGTTTCAGAGATACTCAATATTAATGTGAATGATACTCAATATAATATGAATAAAGTTGTTAGATAACTAATATTTAATGAAAAAATACTGATACTTGAGAATTGTATCAGTATTTTTTCTATGCCTATACTTAACGATCAAATTATAGGGGGAGCCGTGCTGAGCACGACTCCCCCACTTCACAAATTACGGACTTTGTTTTACCGGCTTACAGTCCGCTCGGGTTCTGTACCAGGTTAGGATTGATTGAGATTTCATCTAACGGGAAGGGGAAATATTCATGTTTGCCCTTCTTGAAACCTGTCTCTCNTGTATTGGGATTAGAGAATTCCACGTATAAGCGATGCTTGGGTTCACCTTTTGTGAAATAGGCATCATAAGTAGAAGGTATGTTCTTACCGTTGTTGACAACTCCGTCTGTATCGCCCCAGCGTACCATATCCGGGAAGCGAACACCCTCAATCCACATCTCAAACATCTTCTCATTCTTAACCTCATCCATAGTCAGTGTAGTTGAGCGGTGAGCGGAACCTGCACGGTCCTGAATTGCCTGAAGATACTGCAAACCGTCATTATCGTTTGTCATAGCGCAAGCCTCGGCATACATCAGAAGCACTTCTGCATAACGGAAGAGTGTCAGATTCTTGAAACCGTACCAACCTTTCTCATTATCCTCGGCCCAGGGAACTATCTTATGGGCGAAATAACCGCCGAAACCGTAGAGACCTGTGATGTCGGCGATACCGATCTGATCGCTTGTCTCTTTCTGTTCACGAGTCAAATCTTTGGCACCGTTCCATTCCATTTCATAAAGGAATTCATCACCTGTGAGGAAAGTAGCCTTACGACGTGGAGAATCTCCATCGTTAGCAAGCATCTTTTCTGCAAAATCTGTACGGATTGAATGACCACCCCAACCGTCAGTGCCAATGAATGATGGTTTTGAAGCAAGCTTGTCTGTACGCCAGTTCCAGAACTGGATCCACATCCAAGAGGTTCGCTGAATCTTATTGCTCCAGTCCCCCACCATTGGGTTATCAAGCACATTGATCTGGAATATCATCTCCTCACAGAGGTCGCCTGATGCATGGAAAAGATTTGCCCAACGGTCGGTCGGCACCAATTCATATTTCTTTGAATCTATCACTTTCTTGAGGTCTGTCTTTGCTCCGGCATAATCGTTAAGGAAGAGACGTGCCTTGCCGGCGAGTGTATATGCGAAACCTTTAGTCAGTTTTGATGCACCGACTTTATCATCGGGAGAAATTCTCTCATCGAGATCTAAAGCTGCTGCTTCAGCTTCATCTACCACCCACTGAAGAAGGCCCTCATGACCACCTTCGTAATTTGTAGGTTTGGCATTACCCGGAAGGATGTGATCTACCAACGGCGGGCAATCCCAACCTATTGTCAGCATGAAGTGACACCATGCTCGGGCAGCACGTGCTTCAGCAACCACACGCTTCTTTACTGCTGTCTCGGGCTCGACGTGGTCAAGCAGGTTGTTACATTCATAAATCACACCATATAGACCCCAGTAGGTATTTTTTACTACATCGTTAGCCGATGTATAACGAAACTCGTTGATCTCTGCGCCGAAATCATTGTCTCCGTAAAAATTACCGGCTGCAAGCATATCGTCGCCTGCTTCATTAAACAACACCGGAAGAGCCACATAGATGCCTTCATTACCGGCAACATTCAAGGCAAATGACTGATAGACATTGTTGAGTGCATTTTGTGCATCGTCATCGGTCTGATAGAACATTTCAGGTGTAATCACACCCTTCTGCTCTATGTCAAGTCGATCTTCACACCCTCCGAAAAGAGTGGCAACCGCCAATAAGGGATATATTAGTTTTTTCATGATGATTTCTCTTTTGATTGTATTGAAAATTAATTGATGCTCGGTCTGTTTTTAGAAACCGATTGTAGCGCCTAAAGTAATCTTCTTCATTGTAGGATATGAACCGATATCATAACCCATACCGCCATTGTTACCTGTTGTAGCAGTCTCAGGATCCATACCCGGATACTTGGAGATTGTGAAGAAGTCATCAAGTGAAACGAAGAAACGGAGATCCTTGATGTAGGCTTTCATTGTTATATTGCGCGGTAGTGTGTAACCAAGCTGGATCTGTTTGAACTTGAAGTATGAGCCATTGAACATTGATGCGCTTGAGCTCCAGAAGTTCTGATCATGAGCCACGGAAGCGACTGACGGCATCTTGGCATCACGATTGGTAGGTGTCCATGCGTTGTCATAATAATACTTGAGGGAGTTACGCCTGAAGCTGTCAGGACGATAGAGGATGTTGAATATCTTGTTACCTGCCACGCCTGTGCCGAATACGGTGAAATCAATACCCTTATACTCAAGATTGATGGTGATACCATAATTGAACTTGGGAACTGACCATCCTATATCGGTCATATCTTCATCTTTAAGTTCTGCTGACGACACGATATCGCCGGCTGAATTACGGAACTGAGCTTCACCTGTCTCTTTATTTACTCCTACATAATCGAATGCACGGAAGAACCATAGCGAATGACCTTTCTCCATAGCACTGTGTACTAAGTTATTCGTACCATCGACACCACCTTGCGCTGTAGTGAAACGTTCAATACCGTCATAAAGATCGGAAACTCGGTTACGGAGTGTTGAGAAGTTGGCATTCACGCTGTAATTGAAATCGCCCACGTTGTCACGCCAGCCGAATTCTGCTTCAAAACCACGGTTGTTGATCTTACCGGCGTTGATGGTTGTCTGATTGTGATATACCTCAGGCACTGTGTTCACACTTATGAGAAGGTCTTTGGTATTCTTGTTATAGTAATCAAGACCGACGGTCAGACGGCTGTCAAGGAAGCGCATATCGATACCCAGGTCAAACTGCTCTGAAGTTTCCCAATGAAGGTCGGGATTTGCGAAGCCGGTCATATATGAACCATAGTGCTGTGCGGGATCGTCACCATACTGATACCATGCCTGATTATAAGCGATCGGTGCTGTGTATGGATAACCGGAGAGTACGTTGACATTACCGTTACGACCCCAGGAAGCACGGATCTTCAGGAAGGATATGGCTGAGGGATTGATGTGATCGCGGATAAAGCTTTCGTTACTTGCGGTCCAGCCTGCCGATACTGACGGGAACTTGCCCCAACGTTTGTTCTTCGGAAGTTTGGAAGTATCAAATGCATCTGCACGGAAGTTGAACTGGATGTTGTAGCGTCCGTCGTACGAATAAAGCAAGCGGCCGAAATAAGAGAGGCTCGTCATCTTGGACGGAAGGTTGCTGAAGCTCTTTGTAGTCGTCTCTGCTGAATTCACATAGTTAAGAAACTGGAAGTTAGAAAAGTCACCTGCCAGAATTTTCTCACCATTATTACCCTTGGCTGAGGCAGTCACGTTATCGTTCTTTGATTCTGTGAACGACATACCTATCATGGCGCCGATAGTGTTCTTGCCGAAGGTATTGTTATAGTTGATGAAGTTTTCCCACTGATAGTAGTAACCGTTGTTGGCTGCTGCAGAAATCTCATAATCGGTGGCCTTGGCCTGACCGTTCATGTAATAAGGAGTGGAATAGTTGTGGCTGTTGCTCTGTGTGATACGATAAGAGAATCGTGATGTGAAAACAAAGCCTTTGAACGGCATCAGATCAAGGAAGCCTGTTCCACGAATGTTAAAACCGGAATTTGTCTGGTTGTTGCGGTCAAGCTGTAGGAACGGGTTACCGTTATCATCGTTCTGGAATTTTGAAGTGGCATAATATTTGCCGTTGGGGGCAATAAGGATATGTGTCGGATCTGTCTCATATTTATTCTTCATATCCTGAGTAAGGTCATCAAATGAATCCCAATAAACCGGAGTTAGCGGGTCAAGAAGAAGCGCCGGGGTCAGCATCGATCCGTAAGCACTCTGCTGGGTAATGCTGCGGGTGTGCCATCTTTCAATTGAGGTGGTGGTGCCCACTTTAATCCAGTTGTAAAGCTGATAATCCGCATTCAACTGACCTGTGAGTCGCTGATAAGTATCTTTTTTACCTTTGACGATACCGTCATTATCCACATAATTGATTGAGGTGAAGAAATGTCCCTTATCGTTTCCTCCCTGGAATATGAAAGAATGCTGGGTAGCCCAACTTGGCTCGAAGATCTCCTTGATCCAGTTTGTCTCCTGAGGATTGTCATAGTTAACACCATACTGCTGGCATAAAGCTTTCATGTCTTCACCGGACTGTTCCTTATAAGCAATCCAGTCTTTTGCTCCAAACAGACCGGCAGTCTTGCCAAGGCGTTGGTTGATGGCTTTGAAAGAATAAATCACACGGGGTTTCATATCACCGCCGTCACCTGTCTTGGTAGTGATAAGGATAACACCGTTACCTGCCTCCGCACCATAGATGGCTGCTGAAGCGGCATCCTTGAGAACCTCCATAGATTTGATCATCGAGGGATCAAGATACTGGATGTTGTCAACTTTAAGACCGTCGACAATGAGCAACGGACCAAGGTTACCTGAATTTGAAGAATAACCGCGGATACGGATCTTGGCGCCTTCACCCGGAGCACCGGAAGTGTTCAGAATCTGCACGCCGGCTGCCTTTCCCTGAAGGGCGGCTGCTGCATCCGTTGTGGCAAGACCTTTGATATCCTCTGCATTCACTGAAGATACCGCACCTGTAAGGTCGCTCTTCTTCTGAACACCGTAACCTACTACCACAACCTCATCAAGGCTGCTGTCTTCTTTGTTAAGACGGATAGAAAGATCCTTGTTATTGTTAACGGGAACTTTCAAAGTGGTATAACCTACATAAGATACGATAAGTGTAGCATTGCCATCTTTGACTTTTAACGCGAAATTGCCGTCAATATCGGTTGTCGTACCGTTCTGACTGCCGCTCTCCATGATTGTGGCTCCGATGAGTGGTTCATTATCACTCGCATCGACCACCGTACCATTTACCTGAAATTGAGCCATAGCCGACATACAACCGATACTCAATAGCACAAGTAAAAACAGAAATCTTGTTTTCATAAGCATTAGTTAGTTTGATTTTGGTTAACTTTATGCCACAAAATTAGAATCTCTCCTCCTCTTGGCTATTCACTTTTAGACATTCTCTTTGTAATTTTAAATAAATCGTCCTTATTTTTAACGGTATAGAAATCCTGTTTACAAATACTAATGAATAAGTTTCAAATCCGTATGACACTCTCTCAGGGAATAAATTCTGAAGGATTTTTACCGAAATGGTCTTTAAATACTCTGCTGAAATAAGCAGAACTGGAGAAACCGCACATCTCGCTTACTTCGGTTACATTATACTTCCCTCCCTGTAGCAAAGTCATAGCATGATTAAGACGTATCGAACGTATGAACTCCACAACCGACATATCGGTCAAGGCTTTTATCTTTTTATATAGGAGTGATTGACTTATCATCATCGCCTTGGCGAAGTCTCCTTTACCAAACGATTCGTTTGTGATATTTTCCTTCACACAATCCACTGCTTTCTTGAGAAACTCATCGTTGATGCCATTCTCAACAAGGGGCGTTTCTGCTCCTTCTCTCACTGATTCCATTGCTTTGCCTGCCACACTCCGTCTATTCTTGATAATCGACGTTATCCTTTCGGCAAGCAATTCCATATCGAAAGGCNTNGTAAGATAATTGTCTNCNCCTAACTCCAAGCCTCGTATCTGANTATNCTNATCATCTAAGGCTGTAAGCAGAATCACCGGAATATGACTCGTANAATATGTGGTCTTGATGAGACGGCATAACTCAAATCCATCCATACGTGGCATCAATACATCCGACAATACCAAATCCGGTTGCAGCTCTGCAAGTTTATCCCAAGCCTCACGACCGTCTACGGCTGTCTCCACCTTGAATCTTGTCTGTAGCGCTGTAACCAAAAATTCTCTGAGCGTTTCATTATCTTCCACCACCAATACCGACATACTGTCTTCCCATGTACTCTCTTCTCCCATGGAGTCAGCAACTGTCTCAACCTTATTATCAATGGGCACTTCCGTGGTTTCAGGCCTTAATCTTCGCGGCATGTGGATAAAGAAGGTGGTACCTTTGCCCGATTCGCTCTCCACAAACACCGTACCCCCGTGAATATTCACATAACGTTTTACTGACAAAAGCCCTATACCTGAACCCATCATATTGGAATTGACCGCATTGTCAGCCCTGTAAAATTCTTTGAAAAGCTTTTTCAAATCTTTTTTGGGGATACCTATACCCTCATCTTCCACTTTCAAAGTCCACTCATTGTCTGTCCCTTTAAAAACAACGGTAATCTTAGTGCCTGATGAGGAATATTTTACAGCATTAGATAAAAGGTTGTCTATTGCACGTTCAATCATAAGTTTGTCTACCTCTGTGGTATAGATTGCCGGAATAAATTCTTTAATTATGGTTATTCCTTTTGAGGCAGCTAAGGATTCGTATGCTTCCACTCTCCTCCTTAAGAGTGAAATCAAATTTACTTTTTCAAATTTCGGTTGTTCAGCCCCCACATCCGCTTTCTCGAAATCAAGCAGTTGGGTCACCGTATCAACCAATCTGTTGGTTTGTTCGTCTGCAACTCCGATACATTTTTTGCCCCAATCTGAAAGACCGCTCTCCTTTTTCAACTCACCCAAGGGAGCTTTTATCAACATCAGTGAACTTCTAAGGTCGTGAGCCATTCTCGTATAAAAACGTATTTTCTCTACGGTGTACTTCCGGCGCATTCTCCATATATAATGACGCACCAACAGAGCCGCTACACATATTATTACAAAAATCACTATAGCTCTGAACCATCCAGTTTGCCATAACGGTGGTTTGACACTGACAATCAGACTCCTTTCCGACGCAACACCCCCATCGTGCATCCTCATGCGCAAAGTATATTTCCCCGGGCGCACATTGACATAATTTATATAAGGAGTGGCCGATATCTCACTCCATTCTTTATCCTGTCCCTCCATTTTCCAGGAATACCCGACATTTGAACCGATGTTCCCTAAGGGAAGTACTGATAGTGTGAAGGAATTGTCGGGATATTCAAGACTGAGTTCCTTAAGTTTATTGACGGGAGTGGTCAGCTTTCCATCAGGGTAATCTTTAACGGAACGTCCGGCAACTCTGATATCCGATATGAACATCTTTGCCCGGGTTTTTGTGTCAGCTACTTTATCCGGATGAAAAGCCACTATTCCGTCATTCGAACCGAAAGCCAATCGGCCGTCGGGCAAACGGCAGGAGACATTTTCCCGGAATGACATCTTTGTCAGGAGCTCCTGACCCGGAAGTGACCGCATCTCTTTCTCCTTTTTATTATAGCAACTCAACCCGGATGTCGTGCTTATCCATACGTTGTCTCCCTCTATCAGTATGCCGCGGGTGAAGTTGCTGTGCAACCCCTCCTTGGTGGTCAGACAAACCTCTTCCCCTGTTTTCAAATTCTTTCCTATCAGTCCGTTGCCTGATGTACATATCCATACCGTATCACTATCCGGTGCGATACTCTGCACAATGTTATCTGCCAGTAAAACCTTACTTTCCCCACTCCTCTTGTCAATATTTATCAAACCGTCTCCTCCTCCTATGAGTATTTGCCCCGGAGTCGGTTCGGCAATGCAGAATACAGGGAACGGATCGTATGTCCTGAATTGACGGGTGGAAGGTGAGTAACATATAAGATTGCCCTTGACACCTCCGAACCATATATCACCGTCACTATCCGTAAACGAGGCGAATACAAAGGCTCCCGATCCGAAAATATCTGCTTTGGAATCATCGAAATGCATCAATTCTTTTCCTGTCATCGGATCTAATACATACACTCCTTGGCCGTAAGTGGTAGCATAAATCAAGCCGGCTTTATCCTGTGTCAAAGATAGAACCGAAAGCTGTTTACCCTTATAAAACTGACGCCAATCACCGTTGGATGCGTCTCTGTAACTTATGCCGTCGTTAGTCCCAACCCATAGATTTCCTTTATTATCCACCAAAAGATAGTTCACTTCATTATTATGGAGCGAAGAACTGTTATTGAACTGATGTAATATATGCTCAACGTCGCTCACATCTGTCTCGGCAAATTGCAGACCACCGCTTGTGGTTGCGGTCCACAGACGGTGCTCATCATCTATAAGCATGGCATACACACTGTTCCCTTTTAATGAACCCGGATCATCGATATCATCTTTTAATATCTCATTAATCTTATTTTGTTTAGTGTCAAGCAATAATATGCCTCCACCCTCCATACCAACCAACAATGAATCGGCTGACACCACAAGAAGACTTCTGATAATGAGATCGGGCAGAATCGTTCCGGAAGCAACGAGTTTTTTGGAAACCAGATTATACTGATAGAGTTCACCTTGATATGTACCCAACCATACAGTCTGACTCACAGCATCATACGTGCCGGATGAGATATACTTATGCAATTCTCCGGGCAATCTTACAATCTTTGAGTTCTTGTCATCTATTTCATATATCTCCCCTCCGGCTATGGCAAAGATGCGGTTTGGCGTGAGTTCGAGCACATAAGAATACTTTTGTCCGAAAGCTCCGACTCTCTCAAGCTTTTCCCCGACGATGCAATAGAGGCCTGCACTCGTGCTTATCCACACCTTCCCTCCTTTATCTATTACGAAGTTAGTAACCCATTCTTTACTTCCGAGAATATCATATAGGGAACACCATTGTATAAAACGATCTTTTATCGGATCATAACGGAATATCTGTCCGTTTTGAGTGATGACAGCGAGCAGATCTCCTCCTGAAGCGATTTTCACCTGCATCACATCTGAGGTTGAGACAGGCAGTTCATACAGACGGCTGTCTGACGGGGTGGCTCTCAAGACTCCCATTCTTGAGGCTGCCCAGATAAAACCGTCGTCATCGTATGCAATCGAGGTTATGTCTGTCATAGCTATCCCGGTGCGTTCCGTCACGCTCTCAAAGGCCGGCTGATGCGTAGAGTGAGCCATAGCGGATAACGACACACATTGAGACATTAGAATTACCACAAACAATAGTAAAAATGCCATATCAACTTGANATTATTTCACTGGTAACAGATAAGGAGTTTAACGGATGAGGAGGAGAAATGGNGCTATCTTTTATGCAAATTTATTCATTTTATTTTGTTCTGCAANAGNTATGTTACNAATATGAACGTAAATGTTACGCTTCTAAAAGGCATTATTCGTTTTTCATAGCAATGATATTTGAAACTGAAAAACATAACCGAGATTTAATAGGTAACTTTGCATACGTCTCTCCTACGATTTTATAACTTTAATACCTATGTCNTGNAAAGACTNCTATNGCTTATNTTGTTNACANTGGCNGGTGTTAGNCTCTTCACAATGAACGCTCAGTTCCACCATACGCCTGATGAATCCGCCCTCCCCGGGAAACGGGGCATTCTGAATGTAAGGTCTGCCGCTTACCCCCGTCTTCTTCCCGACAACAGAATGGAGTTTAAAGTCAAAGCTCCGGATGCAAAAAAAGTTCAGATAGATCTGGGTAAAAAATATGACCTTACCCGTAACGCCGAAGGTGAATGGCACGGTATAACCGAACCCCTCACTCCGGGATTCCATTATTATTTCCTTATTATTGATGGTATGCAGGTGGCTGACCCTGCAAGCGAATCTTTCTACGGTTGCAGCATGAATTCAAGTGGAGTGGAAATTCCATATCCCGATGGCGACAAGCGTTTCTACATTGCCGACGTGCCTCACGGCGACATCAGGATGAAACGTTATTTTTCAACAACGGCAGGAGACTGGAGACGGGCTTATATATATTGCCCTCCCGGCTATGACNCTTCAACCGAATCTTATCCCGTGCTTTACCTGCAACATGGCGGCGGTGAAGATGAAAGAGGATGGGCCACACAAGGACTTACCGATGTGATAATGGATAATCTTATTGCCCAAGGCAAAGCCACTCCTATGCTGATAGTGATGGCCGACGGTAATTCCATCGATTTTGAAAAGGAATTGCTTAATGATGTGATTCCTATGACTGAACAGAATTTCCGTGTTAAACCGGGGCGTGACAACAGAGCTCTCGCCGGACTTTCAATGGGCGGCATTCAGACTCTCAATATCGGTATNCCCAATCTTGACAAATTCTCCCATTTGGGTGTGTTCAGTTCNGGATGGTTTGCAAATCCTAATCCTTTCGGAGTTTCTATGGATTCTGAAAAGTATTATGATATGCTTAAAGCCAATAAAGACGACTATAATGACAAATTGAAGGTATTTTGGCTTTCGATGGGAGGAAAGGAAGATATCGCCTATGAGAATTGTAGAGTGATGCGCGACCGTTTCGACAAGATAGGCATCAAATATGATTATTTTGAGACACCGGGCGGTCACACATGGCCTGTATGGCGTGAAAGTCTCTATAATTTCGCTCCGCTGATCTTCAAATAATCGCTTTCTTCTTATATACTGTATCACATAATTCATCATTATCAGTTCCGAGTTTGTTTATCGGTTCCCGATCTAATTTGGTATCAGTTCCCTGATTTTCATCATTATCAGTTCCAAGTATATCAGTTCCGGTTTTTTATCAGTTCCCGAACTAATTTGGTATCAGTTCCCTGATTTTTATTTACACCCCTTTATCTTACAAAATATAAACTAACCCGATCAATAGTATGAAAAATTTAATCAGAATTACCCTCCTCTCTCTCCTCTCCATACCGATGGCTGTGTCTGCACAGACCGAAACTTATCCACCGGACACCAAACCCAATGAGCACAACATAGCCGGTGCCGATTATCCGCGCATCGGCTCTGACAAAAGAGTTCATTTCAAAGTTCATGCACCGGATGCTAAAAAAGTTGAGATAAGCTTCCGTGGTGAAATGACTAAAGGTGAAGACGGCAACTGGACACTCGTTTCCAAAGAACCGGAGGTGGAAGGTTTCCATTATTATCAGGTGATTGTTGACGGAGTGGCTTCTGCCGATCCCAATGGCAAACCTTTCTTCGGTATGGGCAAATGGGTGAGCGGCATCGAGATTCCTGAAGACGGGGATGCCGGCGATTATTATGCCGTGAAGGATGTACCTCACGGAAATGTCAGCAAAAGCAAGTACTATTCCAACATCCGTAATGAATGGCGCGACTGCGTAGTCTACACTCCCGCTGAATATGATAAAAATCCGGATAAGAAATATCCTGTGCTCTATCTTCAGCATGGCATGGGTGAGAACGAATCAAGCTGGGCCAATCAGGGGAAGATGAATCTGATTATGGATAATCTTATCGCTGAAGGTAAAGCCAAACCTATGATTGTAGTTATGGATAACGGCAATATAGAGGTCTTTAAACCACAACCCGGCGAAAGTATGGCTGACGCACATAAACGTTTTGGCGGACAGTTTCCCGATATTTTGGTCAACGAGATAATTCCCCATGTCGAGAAAAATTACCGTGTTCTGACTGATAGGGACAACAGGGCCATGGCAGGTCTTTCCTGGGGTGGACTCCTTACTTTTAACACTACCCTCAACAATCTTGACAAATTCTCTCACATCGGAGCGTTCAGCGGAATGGGTAATATCGACCTCAACAATCTTGACAACGNTTATAACGGTGTTTTCAAAGACCGCAAAGCTTTCAATGACAAAGTACACACATTCTTTATGGGTATAGGCTCTGAAGAGGGCCCTGAAAGAGTTAAAAAACTCAGTGAGGGTCTGAAGGCTGCCGGCATCAACAACGTTTATTACGAATCTCCGGGCACAGCTCATGAATTCCTCACTTGGCGTCGTTGTCTCAAAGAATTCGCACCAATGCTTTTCAACCAAAATTAACCTCTCATGTCCAGACAATTCTTTAAATTATTCTCCACAGCCCTCCTGTGCTTGGGATTTGCTGTGGCTGCACAAGCAGATACTAAAAATAAAGATCAGGCACTGTCACCTTATTTCAAAACAGCGACCGCTACGCCTGCGAAACCTGACGCTGACGGTTTTATCAGAAGATGGCTCCTGCTTGAACCTATCGAGAAACCTAACCGGACAAATACTGTTTTCACCGACAGTTATCTCCGCGATGCCTTCACTACCGAGTATTTTCCGGGCCAGATGACAAAATGGCCACGTAACGGTGAAAAAGAGAAAGTGGGAAAGCAAAAATTACAATGGCATGCTCTCGACAGTAACCTCTTTAATGTAAAACTGTTCCGCTTCGCCACCAATCTTGAACAACCTTATTATGGTGTGATCTTCTGGGTGGTTACAGCTATAGATTGTGATGAGGAGATTCCTGATGTGCGCATGGCGGTCGGCTCTAATTCTGCCTCAATGTGGTGGCTCAATGGCAAAGAGGCCGTTCTCTTGTCAGGCGACCGACGTATGGTGCAAGATGACTGCCTGTCGAAAAGATTGACCCTGAAAAAAGGGAGAAATATAATTCGGGGAGCTGTGATCAACGGCCCGGGTATGAGTGATTTCTGCCTCCGTTTCATTGATGAGAATGGCAATCCCGTAAATAACTTCACCGTTAGTACACTTTAATTCATGAACAGACATATTTTAATTTCTTGCTGTGCCGCTATCTTAACTCTCGGCTTCGCTGAGAATGGCCTCGCACAGATTGGCGAACCCTACATACACGATCCCTCCACTATAATGAAATGTGACGGGAAATATTATACATTCGGCACCGGAGGGGGCGGACTCATTTCAGAAGACGGTTACACCTGGCACGGCGGTGGCGTGAGGCCGGGTCGTGGTGCGGCCCCCGACGCTATTAAGATCGGAGACCGTTATCTCGTTGCATACAGTGCCACCGGGGGCGGTCTCGGCGGAAGTCACAAAGGCTCTGTCCTGACCATGTGGAACAAGACACTTGACCCGGAATCTCCTGATTTCGAATACACCGAAGCCGTCGAAGTGGCAAATTCGGGAGATAACGAAGACTGTGACGCTATCGATGCCGGCCTGCTACTCGACCCGACCACAGGCAAACTCTGGTGCTGTTACGGCACATATTTCGGATTCATCCGTCTGGTTGAACTTGATCCGGCCACCGGTATGCGTATGCCCGGCAACGAACCGGTCAACATTGCGATTGACTGTGAAGCTACCGACTTGATTTACCGTAACGGCTGGTACTATCTTCTCGGCACTCACGGCACATGCTGTGACGGCCCTAACTCCACCTATAATATAGTGGTGGGTCGTTCACGAAATGTTACCGGACCTTATATCGACAATGTCGGTCGAGATATGTTGGCCGGGGGTGGAAAAATGGTTGTGGCTGCCGGAAAACGTCAAACCGGACCCGGTCATTTCGGTCGTTACATCGAGGAAGACGGAGTGGAGAAAATGTCTTGTCACTTTGAATCTGACTTCGACCGTGGCGGAAGAAGTGTGCTCGCTGTTCTGCCTCTTTTATGGAAAAACGACTGGCCGGTTGCCGGTGAACAGTTTGAAGAGGGTGTTTATGAGATCGAATCTGAAAGAAGGGGCTATGCTCTCGAGCTCGCTGTTGATTTCGTGCGTATGCCTCACATGATGCACAGATTCTGGGAAAAGGCCGAAGAACCTGTTAAGCCGATTGAATCACAGACTTTGGCCGATGTGGTTGACACTTGGCCCACCGACAACATTGACGTGCGCATCGGTGATTATATGTTCCGCCCTCACCAGAAATGGAACATAGTGGCCGTGCCTGAATATGGTGGATATCTTGGTGCTCCTTACTATAAAATTATGATTGAAGGCACCGATCGTGCGCTTGCCGCAACCGCTGAAAAAGAACTCACTACCGTGCCTCACTTCTCAGGAAATGACGAGGAGCTTTGGCGCATAGAGCAACTCACTGACGGCACCTACCGTATTATGCCTAAGAAAGTACCCGGTTGTGATCAGCCGCTTGCTCTTGTTTCTGTAGGCGACAGCACCCCTTCATTAGGTGTGTTTGACATGGATAGTGATAATTCCAAGTGGAACTTTAGAATCCGTTGACCTATGAATCGTAAATTATTAATCGGTACTTTTGCACTCGGAGCTTCCATGACAGCTGCTACTGTGATGGCTCAGAACCCTATCATACATGATCAGTTCACAGCCGATCCTACGGCAAGAGTTTTCAATGGTAAGATGTATCTGTACCCGTCCCATGATATCCATAGCCCGGTCGAGCGTTTGAAAGAGTGGTTCTGTATGGAAGATTATCATGTGTTCTCTTCTGATAATCTCGTGGATTGGACAGATCATGGTGTCATTCTTACTCAAAATAAAATCCCTTGGGTCCAGCCCGACTCTTATGCCATGTGGGCACCCGACTGTGTATATAAGGATGGTAAATATTACTTTTACTATCCGGCTGCGCCCAAAGAACCGGCGAAGGGCTTTGCCATCGGTGTGGCTGTGGCCGACTCTCCCGAGGGTCCCTTTATGCCAATGTTCCAACCGATTCAAGGAATAGGCGGGATTGATCCTTGTGTGCTCATCGATGATGACGGCCAGAGCTACATCTATTGGAGCGGTATGGGAATGTCCGGAGCNAAATTAAAAGACAATATGATGGAGCTCGACTCCGANCCTGTGAAACTCCAGGGNTTGCCTGACGGTTTCAAGGAGGGTNCTNTCNTGTTCNAGAGAAATGGCAAGTACTACTATACTTTCCCTTGGGTAAGGGAAAAAGATGGCACAGAAACACTCGCATACGCAATGGGTGACAATCCTCTCGGACCATTTGAGTTCAAGGGTATAATTATGGAGGAATCGCCTACGGGTTGCTGGACAAATCATCATTCCATAGTGGAGTATAACGGTCAATGGTATCTTTTCTATCATCACAACGATTACTCTCCCGACATGGACAAACGCCGTTCCGCACGTATTGACCGCATCGCCTTCAATCCTGACGGGACTATCCAACAAGTGGTGCCTACGCTGAGAGGCGTAGGGATCAGTGACGCCCGCCGTCGCATTCAGATTGACCGCTATAGTCAGATAAGTCCCGACGGCGTGACCATAGATTTTCTGAACCCGGATAACAAATTTGAAGGTTGGAAAGTCAAATTCAACGGTAAAGGTTCATGGCTGCGCTACAACGATGTTGACTTCGGCACCAAGAAAGTGGAGGAGATGACTGTAAGAGCAAAGAGTCCCAAGGGAGCTACCGTTAAAGTTACCACCGGAGAAAAAGGAAAAAACTTGGCAGAGATTAAGATTCCCGCCTCTGATACTTGGAAAGAGATTCGTGTGCCTGTCGCAGAGGCACCTCAAGGAGTAGTGGATCTTTTCATCTCTCCCACCAAAGGGGGGAATGTAGAGATTGATTGGATCGGATTTGATGCCTTGCCTCTGGAAACCGGTGCAATCTCAACCGGTGCCTATCGTAATCTCTTCGCGGAATTAGGTTATCCGCAAAATGAAATAGATGCCAAACTGCAGAATATCTTCNATGACTNGNTTNTNGGCCCTCAGAGAATCTATTTTGNGNTAGGCGATNCAATGGGTTATATAAGCGATCTCAAGAATAAGGATGTCAGGACCGAGGGTATGTCTTATGGCATGATGGTGGCGGTACAGCTTGACAAAAAGGATATTTTTGACCGCCTGTGGAGATGGAGCAAGAGGTATATGCAACATCAGGATGGCCAGCGTAAAGGTTATTTCGCATGGAGTTGCAAACCCGACGGCACACAAAATGCAGCCGGACCGGCATCCGACGGTGAATTATATTATATCACCTCACTTATCTTCGCTTCAAACCGTTGGGGCAACGACACCGGAATAGACTATTTGGCAGAGGCACGGCATATTCTTGATCAATCTATGCAGAAATCAGGCATGACACAGGCGGCTCCTCTGGTTAATCTTGAGCACCGACTCATCACTTTTACCCCCGATCCGCGAGGAGGGGCTTTTACAGATCCCTCCTATCACGTGCCGGCTTTTTATGAAGTTTGGGCCAAATGGGCTGATGACGGGCGGTCATCTTTCTGGAAAGAATGTGCCGGGAAAAGCCGTGAATACCTGCATAAGGCCGTGCATCCTGTCACAGGCCTGACTTCCGATTATTCAAATTATGACGGTAGCCCTATGGGCAGCAGATTCATTATTGGTGATGCCTTCCGGTTTGATTCGTGGCGAGTGCCTATGAACATCGCTCTCGATTATTCATGGAGTGGCGAGGATGCCCGCTGGCAAAATGATTACGCTGATAGAATTCAGGATTTCTTTTATGCACAAGGTATCGACAGTTATGTCGATCAATACAATACTGATGGATCTCAGGTAGAACACATATTGAACGCAGGCGAACATACACAGCTGCGCCATTCTTTAGGTCTGGTGTCAACATTGGCCGCCGCTTCTTTAGCCTCCACTCAGATTAAAGGACGCGAGTTTGTCGACCGACTTTGGAATTCGCGGCATGAACCATACGAGGATGGTTATTTCGATGCTTACTATGACGGTCTGTTACGTCTCTTCGCATTCATGCATCTGAGCGGTAATTACCGCATTATCGAGCCAAAGGTTTGAAATGTAAACCGGCTTTGAAAATATAAGCTATCTAAGTTAAAAATTGAGGAGGCTTCCTGATCAGAAAGTCTCCTCAATTTATATGCCGCATCTAAATTTCCATATACCTTTTCATTAATGACAGTTGGTCCATATCATATCATTAATGAATTTAAGGATAATGTATTTACTTGCTTGAACCGTCAGGTTCTTCTGAACAACCTGACTAATTATTTATTCTTCTGGATGGTGGAGGATATTTTCTCCATTACCTCCACAGCAGAGCCGGTCGACATAGGCTCTGATTCGAAGCCGATCTTTACATCAGCATTGCTCTTCTGGAAAGCAAGCACATAGCCCGCGCTGTCGGCGGATATGGTGACAGGAAGATCGTTTACGTCCACTGTCTTGTAAACACCGCTGTCACCCTTCTCAAAAGGTGCTTTCAATACGATCTTATAATCAATTTTTGTACGGTTGCCGTTCTCATAGACATACATGCCCGATTGCTCCGAAGGACTCAAAGAAATCAGAAGTCTACCGTCAAATTTCCCCTTACGAGGATTTGTACCGGTGATGTCATAATTTGTTGCACGGTATTGACC
>WFLX010091031.1_pt1 | contig 32490 bp, 24 predicted proteins | sample 4967041 | NCBI WGS metagenome assembly WFLX01 (sample SAMN12857096, study PRJNA449069) | gut metagenome | isolation source: stool from male and female vole | host: Microtus ochrogaster | place: USA:Florida | collected 2017
AGCATCTGTTCCATCTGAAATACGGTGTATTCAAATGGCTTATTAAAGTTACCCTTTTTTACAAAAAACATAAACTTTTTAAAAACTCTTGACTATTTATATTTTGTCACCTATAATATATTTACTCCTTAATTCTGGTTTTTCAAGTAATATCCACTTCCGTTGATTGTATGAATACTTTGCAAACGCAATCCACTGTGGGTAATTAATTGCCAGAGGATTTTTCACAAAATAAACTTTTCCTGCATTGACCGCTGTAGCGCCAGAGTGGGCTATAAAAAGCATAGTTACTAATTTCGGATTTTCTCTCGACTTATAGAAAATGGAATAGACTCTATCAATGGATTATAAATACTTAAAAGTTCTGGATTTTATTCTCTTCCCGAATTTGTTTAACTTATATTCCTCTTGCTATCCTTTCCTGTTCTAATAATTCATACATATTTGGGGATACTTCTTTTTTATTTAAGACATATAATATCTGTTTATCTGACATTTTAGAAATTTTTTTCTTTACAATAATAATTTTCTCTTTCTTTCTTTTTTGTATCACATCTTCAAAATCATATTTCATTCCATTAAAAGTATCTTTAAAATCACCTAGTTCCATTTCGTAGCTATCTTTTAAATATTCCAATTCCAAATAGTATTCATCTTCACCATAATCTTTTATAAAAGACTCCTTATTTGCCTCGAATTCCGTAATCTCTTTTGAGATGCTTTCGCCTTCTTTATATGACTCTGCTAACGGACTTACTATTTCTTTAACATCAATACCCGTTGCTTCTTTAAACATTTCATTGCACATCCAACCAATGCCTTTAAATACTGATCCTACTATTCTTCCTATCCCCATTATAATATTAGTTCTCCCTATGTTCTTTTTTCCCATTTATTTTTCTGTTAGTTTATTTAATCTTTTGACCTTCTTAGATAACTTTTCCTTTCTTTCTATATCTTTAATTTTATCATATGGGTTTTCACATTCTATAAAAACAAGCGGATCTTTTCTCTTATCATTCATATACTATTCCTTTCTAAAAATAAAAATCGGATTAAAATATACTACTATCTTTGGTTCTTTCCATTCTCTGTCTTCTAATTTCACTCTTTTCTGCTTCAATTTGATTGCGATATTTTCTCCTCTTTTCTTCTAACTCATCCTTTTTTCTGTTTTGCTCCATCCTTCTATCAATTTCCCTGGTTCGCTTATCATAAAAATCTTTAAGCTGTTCATCTGACATACGGGAAATTCTTTTTTCTTCCCTATCTGCTTTATTCATCATGCGTCTCCATCTTTGATCTTCTTTCTTTATTTCCTTTTCCGCCTGTCTCTTTATATTCTTTTCACTCGATTTACCAAACATTATTAATTACCTCCTTATAAATGGTCTCATTCCATAATTATATTTTTATATTTTAGCATAAACTATAGCATTTTGCAATAGTATATACAGCATACTGTTACTTTAAATCCTATTAACTTTAGGATAAGTTAGAAAAAAGGAGCGGTTTTATGGAAAAGCACATTTCACAATCTATCGGTGTCAATATACGAAAATACAGAAAACTTAACAACTTGACACAGGAAGCCTTTGCAGAAAAGCTTAATCTTGGGACTCAGTATTACGCACAATTGGAAAGGGGCGAACGTACTTTTACGCTTGAAAAGATCATTCAAATTTGTAATGTTTTGCATATTAATATTCAGGATATTATTGAGATCAACCCAAACATAACAGAAGATAATCAACTTCTTTTAGAAGAAATACAAATGCAGCTAAATACCTTATCCCGTTCTCAACTGGCTTTGGTTAATAACTTTATTAAAGAATTTGTTCCTTACATGAAATAAGTATAGATTTCAATTTCTATAAAAACAAGGAGCATTCTGATTCTCCAGAATGCTCCAATTCTTCTTATCAATCTTCATATTCAAATCTGGTAAATTCTACCTTTTCTGCTGATTCGAAATAAATGGTGTCATTTTCTCCATAACTTCTTTGGACAAACGCTCCCCTTTTTCTTTTAATATTCTTTTCTGTTCCGCTTTGTCTCATTCTACAGCTTTAAGCTGATCTTCTAAACGTTCACTTAAAATTACATGATCTTCCATAAATGCCTCCTTCCTACCAGTTGTCATAATCAATACCAACCGTATAACAATTCTTCAAAAAATGATCCGCTGCTTTCTGCAATCATTTTAAATCTGTAGCTTCGATATATGAACCAACCGCTTCATTAAATAATTCAACAGCCTTTTCATACGCATATTTATTACCTTTTACAAAATATGATATACTTCCCAGATTAGTAACCAACACCATCATTTTTATACTTGCATACTGTAACAAAAACTGTACATCTGACAATAAAAAATCTGAAAGTGATGGATGATTATGCAATATNATAACAATGCATTCTTTNGCANATGATNCCAAATGGTATGCTGTTGTANTACTTATCGAATCAACTTCATGTTCGCCACCCAATGCCACTCCAATATACTCTTCACCTTTTTGAATATATTCCTTACTACNNATGCTATAAGTTAACGCANCTTCATTAGAATTATTTTCNTCCTTAGAAATTTGGAGTACNATTCTAGCCAACCCTTGAATCNTATTATATTCACTTTCTAGTATATTTTTANACTATATTCTCGGAACCTTTTTANTGGCTTCACCCGTAATCATAATTNTATGATCTTTTTTTCATCTCTAAATCTTTCAAGTTCTCATTACCATTCTGCTGTTCCAAATATCATCATTCTTCCCAATTTATCCGGTGATCTGCTTCCCCAAACATCTTTGCAATTTCAGGATTCATCTCATCATGCTGCACACAATACCACCTTTCCGTTCTTCATTAAAACAATATATCTTTCTAATCAAATTCTGTTACTTAATAGAATCTGGTTAAAAAGATCTTCTCGCTGTTTTATTTCTTCTAGAGACGTATGCAATTTATGCCCATTGATACTAAAACTGATGTCAAAACAGCAAAAGAGCGCCTTCCCCATCCAAGAAAAACGCTCCAAACCCTTCATCTTACTATGAAAAGTGCGGGTGACAGGACTTGAACCTGCACGGTCGCCCACCAGAACCTAAATCTGGCGTGTCTGCCAATTCCACCACACCCGCTGATATCATGCCATCCGGCACTCACTGTATCTTATCAAAGGTTACGCCAAATGTCAATTATGGTTTATCCCTGATCCGCCAAAAGTCCTGTTTCTATGCCGGAATCGGTCTGATAATTTTACGGTAAATACGAAACAGCAGATAAGCCGATACGCAAAGCGACATCACCTCCGCAATCGGAAATGCCCACCAGATCAGATCCAATCCCCCGATCTTTGACAGGATATACGCCACGGGTATCAAAACCACCAGCTGCCTTGCAACCGAAACGATCAGACTATAAACGCCATTGCCCAGAGCCTGAAATACCGTTCCGCTGATGATACAGAACCACGCAGCCAGAAAATGAAAGCCAATGATCCGAAGCGCAGGAACGCCAAGAATGATCAGACTGGGATCTCCCGTATCAAAGATACGCAGAAGTGTCTCCGGAAATAATTCAAATAAACCAAATCCCACCAGCATAAACAGAAAAGCATATACCATGCTGAGCTTGATCGTCTGCACCATCCTTTTACGCTTTCTTGCACCATAATTATAAGCAAGGATCGGCACCATGCCATTATTGATGCCAAACACCGGCATAAAAAATAAGCTCTGCAGTTTAAAATATACGGTAAATACCGCAACGGAGTCTGTATCCAGCCCTGACAGGATACGGTTCATGGAAGACGTCATAACAGAACCGATCGCCTGCATGACGATGGAAGGAAAGCCCACCTGATAAACCCTTGTTATCATCTTTAAATTCGGACGAAACCCCTTAAGTTTCACATGAACATCCGTATTCTTCTTTGCATTTAATATGACAGCCAGTATCGCAGCACATATCTGTCCAATCACTGTCGCCAGCGCCGCGCCGGCCACCTTCATCTCCGGCATGCCAAACAGTCCAAAAATAAAGATTGGATCCAGCACAATATTGATTACCGCTCCTGTCAGCTGCGTGATCATACTGTAAACCGTCTTTCCCGTAGACTGCAGCAACCGTTCAAAAATTAACTGCGTATATACACCAAAAGAACAAACGCAGACAATCGTCAAATACTGGGTGCCATAGGTCAGTGTCAGTCCTTCCCCTCCCTGCATACGAATTACAAGTCCCGAAAAAAACACTCCAATGATCAGGAACAAAAGAAAATTACAAGCCGCAAGAAAAACCCCATTATTCGCTGCCTGATCTGCCGTCTTCTGGTCTTTTTCCCCAAGCGCCTTGGAAAGTACCGCATTCACACCAACGCAGGTTCCCGTCCCAAATGCAATCAGCAGCATCTGCACCGGGAATGCCATACCCACCGCATTTAATGCCGCTGTCCCGGCAGAACCGCCGGCAACGACATCGTCCTTGATCTTTGCCACAAAGATGCTGTCCACAACGTTATAACACGCCTGTACCAGCATTGATATGACCATGGGGAATGCCATACCTGTTAATAATCTCGGTATCGGTACAGTACCCATTTTATTCTCTTTCGTTTCTTCCTGTAATAATTTCTGATCCTTTTCCATTTTTATCCCTGTCATTTCAGCCGACCTATTTCAACCGGCTCATTCTTCTGACTTACCCCTTTTCTCCTCGTCCGCGGTATTATTTATTGTTTCCTCATCCTTTGATCCGCTCCCGCTTCCCGACGTCTTCTTTTCTTCTATCTCTTTCTTTTCTTCTGTCGTCTTCGTTTCTTCCGGTGCTTCCTTTTCTTCCGTATCTTCTTCAACTTCCCTAATGGCATTTTCCGCCATTTTACGGATCATATCCTCTACTATCCGGTCTTCTTCCTTCTCTTCTTCCGTCATCTGCAGGTCCAATGCTTCTGCGACATCTTCCGACTCAAGCTGATACAGATCCTTTGACATTACTGCCAAATCATACTCAGCCTGCGAAAGCATCTCCCTGATATTTTCCATATCGTACATGTCCAATGTCATTGCATCATCGTCCAGATTCGTAACGATTCGGTTTCTTCCGTGTTCCTTTCCATAATACAGCCTGTCATCCGCCATACGGATCAGTTCTTCATGATCATCTGACAAACACCCATCAACAAATCCCATTGTCATCGTCACCCTGATCTCCTGTCCCTGACAGGGGATTGCAATACTTCGGATCTCCTGAAGCATCTGCGTCAGCGTTTCCAATGCCTCTTTCCGGTCAACTCCATCCAATACGATCAGAAACTCCTCACCGCCCCAGCGGCAGGCAAAGCCCTTGCCTACAACCGCTCTTTTTAGCTGTTCTGCTACCTTTATCAACACGGAATCTCCAACCTCATGTCCAAAAGCATCATTGACCTTTTTAAAATAATCAATGTCCCCCATCGCCACCGCATACTTCAGACCGCATCGCTTGGCTTGACGCTGGATCTTTTTTAATTTTGCCGTACCATACCGTCTGTTGTATAATGTCGTCAGCGGATCCCGTTCTACCAGGATACGTACCGCCTTCTGCATGGCAACCACGGATCTTCCGGCATCGCCGATCTCATCGTCTCTCTTTAAGATCCTGCTATTCATCAGATGATTCAGCTCGCCCCGCGTCATATACTGTAAAAAATCACGGATATGCTGAATCCCGTCTACCAGCCCCTTCGTATAATCGACACTGATATATCCTGCCAGAACCGCACAACACAATATAATCAGCCAGATAGGCTTCAAGGTTTTCAGTACCGCCTCTGAGATCTGATCCGTCCTCCTTGCCACTCCCACCATACCTGCCAGACTGCCATCGGAATGCACGATCGGCGCATAACAGGCATAATACTCCACCCCGTCGATATCCACATGATAATACCGGACATCAAGCTCCTTCTCTATCGTACGATAAATGGCGCTGTTAACCCCCGTAGCCACATACCGTTCCCCTTCCGCATCCTTTAACGTCGTCAGAATCCTTGCATCCTTATAAAATAAAGTAATTTCTACACCCGCTTCTGCAGCGATCCGGTCAATAATTGCAAAATCACCGGTCAGTTCCTGTTCCCCCTTATATAGAGAAAACCGCCCGTCTCCTACCAACACATAATCCCCTTCGTACAGCCCGTCATAAACTGTCATCACAGAAGACGCCACCGTACTTAACATCGGCCTCATCTGTTCATACATCATTTTTTCATAACGGCTGCTTGCAAAAAGCTCAATAGTGGTACCCAGCAGCATGATAGGGACAACCGTTCTGACCAGCACTGCCTTTTGTAATTTACCCATCTTTTTCCTCCAATTCTTCCACTGCCCGGCGTATCGTCCGGTGATCCCCCTGACAATGGTCGTTATCTCTCAATGGTATACTCCGGCGCCTCCTCCAGCGCCGCTGCAGCGCCGGTGATCGTTACCTGCCTGACGCCATCCATATCGGGCACTTCAAACAATGCATCCTCTAAAATCTCATGAATGACGGCGTTTAATCCCCTGGCTCCGATACTTAGTTTAGAAACCTTATCGACAATAACGTCGATCGCTTCCTNCGTAANTTCCAGCCGGATATGATTCTCATANTCAAATTCCCTCTGATATCTGGCAATGATGCTNTNCTCCGGTNCCGTCAAAACCCTTTTCATCATTTCCTTATCCAGTCCATGCAGCACCGAGATTGCACCCAGACGTCCTGCAAGCTCCGGTTTCATCCCATACTCCATCAGATGCTTCACTTTGATATTGTCTTCGCTTATCTCAATATCCGACTGGTCGATCAGGCTGCTGTGAAATCCCAGACTCCCTTCCTTCTGCATATCTTTCCTGACAATTTTTTCCAATCCCTCAAATGCACCGGCACATATGAACAANATATTCCGTGTATCCATATGGAGCACGGTATCATTTCCGGAACCGTTCATATAAGGGACATCTATCATCGTTCCTTCCATCATCCCAAGCATCTGTCCCTGAAGTTCCTGATTGATATCGATCCCCATACTGTTATTCCTGACCGGTATCATCTTGTCAAATTCATCAAAAAAAACGATTCCATGCTCCGCCACCTCCATGGACTTATCGGCTTTCAGATACAGATTCAGCAGCGCTTCTTCTTTATTTCTCCCTTTCCATGGGGTTGCAACAATACCGCTGAAATCAGAAATAACAACAGGAACATTGACCAGCTCTTCTATCCTGCGGATAAGTTCCGTCTTACCGCAGCCGGTAGGCCCGATCAGTATGACATTGGATTTCACCAGATCTTCCTCCGGATGAAGGATCCTCTGATAATGATTATAAACCGCTGCGCTGATACTGATCTTTGCGGCATCCTGTCCAATCACAAAACGGTCAAGGTACTCCTTGATCCTGTCCGGGGTATATTCCTGCAGGAATCTTTCGCATTTTCTAAGAAAATGCGGGTTCTCCTTCCTGGTGTCTCTTGTTTGCTCTCGTCTCATTTCCAGTCTTTTCCGTCCGTCTTTAAAAAACTGGATTTTATTGACATCTATCTCTCCAAGCTGAAGATATCTTTTCTCCTCATCTGGCTCCTGCATGACCTCCCATTCCAGAAAATCAAAACATTCATCAATATCTTCATTGCAAACGATCTTTTCCAGTCTGATACCGTTAGCCAACATCAGATCATCTGTATATTCTTCGGCTGCCTTATGGAGTATCGCCCAGAAGGGCGCCTGTCTGTCCCCCTCTTTGTAGGACGCGCCTAAGAGCTTCATCACACTTTCCAGCACCTGTTCATCCCTATCGCGTAATAAAAATATATAGTAGATCACAATTGTCAGGTAGGCGTAAATCACCATACCGTTAGTAAACGGCTGATCGTTCTTCTGATATAACTTCAGACGCCNTNCCAGATACGGTATAAATGTTTCTATATTATTTTTTTCAAAAAGCTTCCTCATCCAATTCTCCTACATTCCAGTCCGCCGCATCTTCCTCCATACAAAGGATCGGCTTCTTTGATCCCGACACAACTTCCTCTGTGATTGTAATACTGCTGATCCCTTTTAATCCGGGTACTTCATACAGACATTGTCTGACAGCCCTCCTTACGATCTGATGCAGCGCCCTTGCTCCCGTCTCCTCCGCAAGAGCCATATCCGCAATCTTTTCCAGCGCTTCCTCCGTAAATATCAGTTCCCCTCCGCAGTCGAGCCGGATTTCCCTGGCATACCGTTCAATCAGATTATCCTTGGGAACCGTCAATATCCTGATCATATCATCTCTTTTCAAAGGATTTAATACGGCAATCTCGCTGATCCTTCCTGCCAGTTCCCGTTTCATGCCATATTTCATCAATACTTCATGCGTAATATTATTCCTGCTGAAGCCTACATCAATCTCACTCATCAAAGGATTGCTAAATCCGATAAAACCTGACTGCCTTTCCTCTTTCACCTTGCTCTCGCGGACACATTCCTCAATTCCCTGAAATGCACCCGCAAGTATAAATAAAATATGGGAAGTATTCATGGTAAAAACCCTGCCGTTGACTTTCAACTCCACATCGCTTCCCTCTAACATAGTAAGCAGCTGTGACTGAACGTCATCATGGACATTGACGCCCCGTTCGGAAAATACGGGCTGCAGCACCTTATCAAATTCATCCATAAATATGATGCCATGCTCCGCCTGCGCCTTTTTCCTGCCGGCTTTTTCCCACAAGGAGATCAGCAGATCTTCTTTATGCCTCCCTCTATACTGCGATGCCCCCAGAGAAGAAACATCCGTACAGATCACCGGGTACTCCGTAATCTTTTGGAGTCTTCTCATAATCTCAGTTTTACCGCAGCCGCTTGGCCCAATCAGCAATACTACATTAGCGGCAAATTTTTCTCCCGGATGTTTGACCATCTTATCATGACGATGTACCGCTACCGCCACCGCTTTCTTGGCAGCCTCCTGCCCGATTACATACTGATCGACATACTTCTTTATTTTTTCGGGCGTCAATCTCTCCGACTTCTTCTTTTCCTCCTGCCCGTCTGAAAAATATATCTTTTTCAGACAGCGGATCCTCCCTAAAATGATCATCTCCTTTTTGTTGTTGCAGCTCAACAAAGCGCATCTAAGCAGATCCGCTTTTAAAAAATCTAAAACAAACTCCGCCCGCGCAGCAAAGATCCGTCGGTCATACATCAGATCTTCCTCCAGCTTATCCAGTACATGCATCAGGCTGCGTTCTTCGGGAGCAATGCGGCGATCCTCCAGAACACGCTGATACAAGATAGTAAGGTAAGCTACCCCTTCTGCATCTTTGGAACTGATATCTTCACAAACAATTGCAAGACGTTTAATAATGTATTCTGTAATAGCTTTTGTAGATCCTTCTATTTTAAAAATATTGATCATATCAATAACCATACCTTTCGCGCGGGCGTTGCCCTGTATGTTGTATCTCTACGCATACATTTTACATTTTTTCCTTCTGCTCCGCAAGCCTATTCTATATAGAAAACAATCTCCGCTCTGATCACCTCTGAAATCGCTTTTTCGCGACAATGAATAATGATATCCCTATTGGCATGCTTTATGGCAAACCGTTTTCTGAATACAAGCTGATACCTTCCTGTCTCTCCCTTTTCCAGCAGACGTTCCCTAATATGGATATGAAACGCATTTTCCCCATGCATAAGCAATGCCGCGCCCAGACGATGTCTGCTTCCGTCTGCACGGACAGAATAGATTTCCGCCAGAGAAGCCTTCGTTATGATCATCCAGGTCATCAGATATGTCAGTCCCAAAATACCTGTTGTGATACCGGTCACCTCGATAGCCTTGACAACTGCCGAATTGCCATGAAGGAGCGCTGTCTCCGTCGTTCTTCCGGATGCCATATTTTCTGATATCTTATGAAATATTTTTTCCTGGGTAACAATGCTTGCATCTGCATCACCGGAATCTCCGCTGTCATGAGCCGAAGATTGTCCATCATGAAATATATCCCTATCACCGTTCTCATGACCTGCATGGTTGTCAACATCTGTACTCTCACCGGCTATACTGTCACCGGTGTGTCCCCATCCGGGCTGTCCGCCTGTAGAATCGCCGCCTGATATTCTATTTCCCGATATATTATTATTGGATATGCTGTTATTCGATATGCTGTTCTNTGATATACTGTTTTCCGAAATGGAATTATCCGNTACATTGGCAGGCAGAACCGGTACGATATCTTCCTCCTGTNTCCNATCCTCAGNATCNGCCTGACCGGAAGAAGATGCCNNTTTCTTATGATAAACTGCCTCTAATATAATATCTTCTTCCGCATCCCAACGCCAAACTCCCACGGCATTGCCCTGCGAATCAAATATCCTCTCATTACCCAAATAATAACCGTCAAATACATATCCGTCCTTTTTTTCCACATCGATCACAATGGGACCATATTCTTCATCATAAGTTACATCAAGTTCACAATCCCCTATTCCATCTCCATCCCTATCTTCACCATAATAAACATGATAGGATCTGGCTTCCCATCTTGCGGTAAGGGTTTCTTTCAATGCACTGCCGGTAACCGCTATGGATTTATTGGGATTTCCTTGCTCATCATACCATACGACAGCATCTGCATTTCCATGATTATCGTCTTCCTCCACACCGCCTGCATAGTAACCTTTAAAATCATAGCCCTTTCTTGTGGGAATCTCGATCTCCGGCAACGGATCACCATAAGATACCTCAATTTTGTCAATGACCTTTCCTCCGCTTTGAAAAATCAAGACAATCGGATTGGAAATCTCCACATAATCAAGCGTTGTTGTGCGAGAAACCCCTGTTTTACTATCGGTCCAGTTAAGCATGGCAGTATATATCCCATTCTGCGATATTGTCACCTGCTCCCCATCGATCACACTCTGATCGGGGAATTTCCAGCTAATCGCTATATCGGACATCCCCGTTTCCTGACAGGAAACGCTTGCAACCAATTCTGCCGGCGTGGTTCCTTTTAATCCTTCCGTCTCCGCTGATACCTNTGCAACCGTAAATGTACCCACAACAGTTTGATCGCATATTAAACTGCTGGCATACTCGCCATCATGTACACCTGTGTGCTTACTAGTCTCCCATTCTCTATGTATACTTGATAGCCTTACACCATTCCTGATTGAACTGCTCTTATTATTAGAACAATAATATACTGTGGCTCCGATAGAATTTTCAAAATTGCTGCTCCACGTACCGCCGCACGGAACCCATTTCCGTTCCCAGCAGTCAGTCTGTGTGTGTTCATGATATACTGTCGTAGAAATAGTCTCTCCCGACTGCACAAGTCCCACCGCAGAACCAGTCCGCGCAGGCTGCGCCATCCCTTCTGCATGAACGGACATTGTGCACTGCAAAACAATAAGACATAGTGCAACTAATGTTTGATAAATTTTTCGTTTTGATGGTTTCATAACTTTCATCCTCCTTATAAAAATAATCCGGAGGGTTACGTCATAAACAGAATTTCCGATTTTATTTTCTGACTTCGTTTTACATCATATGTAAAATGTTAAGATGTGTAAGTGAAACTATAGCATATAATAACTATGATAGCAATACCCTATTTTTACTTTTTATAACTATTGTAAGGATTACCACTTTTTGCTATAATAAAGACATCTAAGGAAATACTGAATAAATCAGCGTTTTCATAAAATCATGAAGCCGTATGGCATGGAGGCTAACTATGAAAAAAAAGAATGTCGTCGTTTCACTGGGTCATGAAGCTCTCGGCCATACGATCTTAGAACAGCAGGGCGCTGTCAAAAAAACAGCAAAAGTGCTTGCCGACCTGATAGAACAGGATTATCACCTGACCATTACCCATTCCAACGGCCGTCAAGTCAGTATGATCCATAAAGCCATGACGGAGCTTAGACGAATTTATATTGATTATACGCCGGCGCCCATGTGCGTCTGCTCTGCAATGAGCCAGGGCTACATCGGCTATGACATCCAGAATACGCTTCGTTCGGAATTATTATGCAGAGGTATCGCTATTCCGGTGGCTACCATCTTGACACAGGTAACAGTAGATCCCTATGACGAGGCATTTTATGAGCCCCAAAAAGTCATCGGCAGATATATGTCCAAAGAAGACGCTGAAATGGAAATCAAAAAAGGCAACTATGTCAAAGAAACTCCGGGCAAGGGATACCGTCGTGTGGTGGCTGCGCCAAAACCGATCAGCATTGTTGAACTGGACGCGATACGCACCCTGACGGATGCCGGACAGATCGTCATTGCCTGCGGCGGAGGCGGCATCCCTGTCATCGAGCAGAACCATATTTTAAAGGGCGCATCCGCAGTCATTGAAAAAGACAGCATTGCCGGAAAGCTGGCTGCCGACCTCGCTTCCGACCAGCTGATCATATTAACCTCCGTAGAATGCGTCTACCGCGATTTTGAGACGAAAGCGCAAGAACCGATCCGCCATATGACTGTCAGTGAGGCAAAAGAGCTGACTGCGGCGGGGCAGTTCGGACTGACCAATATGCAGCCCAAGATCGAGGCCGCCATCACCTATCTGGAAGCAGTTCCGGAGGGAAGCGTACTGATCACCTCCTTGGACAGTGTTCAGGATGCGTTGAAAGGTAACGCCGGAACTGTGATCACACGGTAATGATCACAACGGTATGATCCTCCTTGTTCATCAATAACCGGCAATTTTCTCATAAGTCCCCACAAGATTGAGAAGACCATAGCCCATCATACGGTCCGGATATACGACGCTCTTACGTTTTGTCGTACCCCGGATCAGATAGTTACGTATCTCTTTATCATCAAGATAGATATCCTTTTTCATAATAACGCCCCATTGAAAGATCTGTGCAACCGCTCCTGCCGTCAGGGCCGCCGCAAAATCCGTGCCATTTACTACGCCGTATGGCGTAGTATAACCCACCGCCGGCGCACACAGATCCGGATAGATACGGTCATCAGCAGTAAATCCTCTGGAAGAGTTCAGATAAACGCTGTTTTCATAACTGTTATATCCTGATACCACTATGACCCCACGGAACGGTACCGGTGATGTCAGCGTCTCATAAGGCGACGAGCGGATAAAGTATGCCTGATCCCGGAGAAAAGCACTGATTGGCAGCCACATATGGTATTGCAGATCGATCCCCACGTCCTGCGGCATTACCTGAATCGTCCAGATCCCCGCTGCAGGTCTGATCATTCGGACGAAAACACCCTGCCAGCCGGAATAATCCTCCGCCAGCACATAATTGACCTGTAACTGGCTGTCGCCATAAACATAGGAATATGTGATATCCGTCCCGTTTTTATTATTGATCATCCCTGTTGTTTCTCCTGCCGGAGACCTAAAAGCAATCTGAAATACGCCGGGCTCCTCCGCCCAGAATTCCAGAAAAAATCCTTCGCTGCCATCTTCCACAAACAGTTCTGTTTCCTTCAGGGAATTATCGCCGGCAAGAGATTCCCCGGCATAGTGATGTCTCGCATTTCCTTCATCTCCACTACAGGATATGATACAGAAATTACGGATATTTGATGTCTCGGATATCATAGAAGCAAGCGCTGTATTACCCGCATGATTTCCCATACTGCTTCCCAATCCCAGGCATACCACCACCGGCTGTCTGGTTATTTCAACAAAACTTCTGACATAGGAAATGGCGGTCATAATATCATTCTCCTGATAGCACGGAACCTCATCCGGAATCAGATACAGTTTTCTCAGATATGTTTTCGCCTGCTTTAATTTTACCACCAGGATCTCTGCGTCCGGCGCAGGACTTGTATATACGGTACCCGATACACTGCCGCTCCCCGCCATAACGGAAGCCAGCGCACTTCCATGTCCGATCTCATCTACGGAACCGACATACTCCAGCGGATTCTCACGGGCCAATGCGTCATTGATCTCCGCCATGGTATATTCCGTCCCGTAGGCAAACTGATTCGGGGCTCTTCCGGTCTGTATGGTCTGATCCCAGATGGCGCGGATTCTGGTAGTCCCGTCTTCATTTCGAAACAAAGGATTCTGATAATCGATCCCGGTATCAATGATGGCAACCAAAACCTTCTGACCTGTCAGACCAAGGGGTTCTTGCTGGACACTAAGGATCCCGGTATCACTTAAGGGCAAATAATTAAAAGGTTCTCTGGAAGCCCTGTTTAAATTGTTATCAGAAACGATCCCGTAACAATTCGGCAGAATAGAAAACTGTTCCGCCGCAGGAAAAATATCCTTTACCTCATCCAGACTGATATAAATGTTGCTGATATTATCCGTAACATTCTGTACACAGTAGTCCTTAAATCCGATAGACAGATCGGACTGAACTACGTTTATTTCTATGATATCAAGATAGTCCTCCGATAAGATTCTTTCCTTACAAGTCAAAATGCACCGTCCTGCCAGTCTTTTCTTTATACTATGCAGAACAATGCATTTGGTTTCCCTTCCCCTGTTATCTCACACTAATCCCCATGCTTTTCACACTAAGTTCTCAGCTCGATCAACGGCGCCCCTTTGCCTTCAATATACGCTTTCGTAATCGTCACAGATCCGATATTGTCATCTTTCGGTATCTCATACATGATATCCAGCATAAATTCATCAATAATGGAACGCAGCGCCCTTGCTCCCGTCTCCCTCTCCATTGCTTTTTCAGCAATCATCTCCAGGGCATCCTCATCAAAGCAAAGCTTAACCTCGTCCAACTCTAAAAGTTTCTGATACTGTTTCAAAATGGCGTTTTTCGGTTCTTTTAAGATCTGAACCAGCATATCCTTGTCCAGTCCTTCCAGCGTATAGATCATCGGCAGACGTCCCACAAATTCCGGGATCATGCCATACTTACGGATATCCTCCGTTGTCACCTTGCTCAGAATGTTCTTATCCTTATTAAATTTACCTTTTAACTCTGCATTGAACCCTATGGAAGTCTGCTTATTGATCCTGTCCTCAATGATCTCATCCAGTCCCGGAAATGCACCGCCGCAAATAAATAGAATATTCGAGGTATTGATTGTCGTTGTTGGCACCATGGCATTTTTAGACGATGCGCCGATGGGCACTTCGATATCGGCACCCTCCAGCAGTTTCAGCATCCCCTGCTGAACGGATTCCCCGCTGACATCTCTGGAATGGGTCTCTTTCTTCTTCGCGATCTTATCAATCTCGTCAATAAAGATGATCCCCTGTTCCGCCTTATCAACGTCATTGCCTGCCGCCGACAGAAGTTTGCTGACAACGCTTTCGATATCATCCCCGATATAGCCTGCTTCTGTCAGACTGGTAGCGTCAGTAATAGCAAGCGGAACGTCCAACAATTTTGCCAGCGTCTTTACCAGATAAGTCTTGCCGCATCCTGTCGGACCAATCATAAGCATATTTGACTTTTCAATCTCAATTTTATCTGTCGTCCCGGTAGCGACACGTTTATAGTGGTTATAGACAGCAACGGACATGACCTTCTTCGCATGCTCCTGCCCTACCACATACTCATCCAGCATCGCCTTAATCTTATGCGGCGCCGGAATCTCTTCCAACGCAAGCAGCGGCTTCCGTTCTCCCTTGGAACGTTTTTTCACCTTAGGTTTCCCTGAAAGTCCAAAATCTCCCGACATATCAGCCAGATTGATAAAGCTGAATCTAGGAATCGCTTTCTTTACATTATTTTGCGGTGCGTTTTCCTGATCAGGCGTATCCCCCGGAGTTTTCGGGGGCGCATCCGGATCTTCCACTTCCGTGGCGGCCAGATCTGTCACTCGCTCCTCTTTTCCCGCTCCGTCACCTGCCGTCCTATCCGCAGCAGACGGATCCGCCGTCGGATTCATAGGCATAACATTCATAAACGCCATCGGATTTGTCATTGCACCATTTAAAACATCACCATAATTTTCTTCAATTATTTTTGACATCTTATCCATACAATGACTGCACACATAAACATTGCCCGGCAGGTGAAGCAGTTTCCCCGCCAGGCTTTCCGGGCGGCGGCATATCATACAAAACTCTTCATATTCGCCGCCGTCTTTTCTTTCCTCATGATCTCCCATCCTCAATCCCCCTCTATCAAATCCTTGACATTCACTCTTTAATTCATATCAAGCTTGCTGCCAAGAGTGACCTCCAGCGTTATCTTTTGATATCCGCGGGCATTCTGCCGCATAACTTCTATCTCTACGGTAGAACCTGCCGCATAGTAGCACAGCTTATTTGCCAATCCCTGCATAGATCTGATGCTTTCTCCATCAAAGGAAACTATAAAATCGCCCTGCTGCACTCCGGCTTTCTCTGCAGCTGTATCTTCATAAACCTTCGCTACATAAACACCTTCGGGATAACCATAGTACATAATCTCCTGCGCTGTAGTTGTTGCACCGCTGATGCCAAGATACCCCTGCTCCTCTTCCGGGAGCAGCACTCTTGTCTCCTTTAAAGAAAGTTCCTCAATGATTGGCTTGGCTGCCGAGATTGGGATGGCATATCCCATACCTTCCACAGTACTGCCGCCGATCTTATTAGAATTAATACCAATAACTTCACCATTGATATTTAAAAGAGCGCCCCCTGAGTTACCCGGATTGATCGCGGCATCCGTCTGTATAAATGTCCCGTTGACATTTTCCATTTTCATCTCACGATCTAAGGCGCTGACAACACCGGTCGTCACGGACTGTCCATAACCAAGCGCGTTGCCAATGGCAATCACAGGTTCACCAACCTTTAATGAATCAGAATCTCCCATCTTAGCAATAGCAATCGTCTCCAAAGTCTCCTGATTCAAATCTTCGATCTTGACTGCAATGACCGCCAGATCTCTGTTCGCATCCGTTCCCTTCACCTGTGCTGTCACATCCGATCCGTCCGTAAATGTCACCGTGATCCCGTCATTGCCCTCTATTACATGATAATTGGTTACCACAAGCAGCTCGCTTTCATTAGATCCTATGATGATTCCCGAACCGCTTGCATCCGCCTCCTTAGTATAATAGTAATAATTGTAAGTCAGATGATTCGTAATGGAAACGATAGACGGCATCGCATGATCCACCACTTCTGTCACATCCGTATTCACCGTATAAAGCACAGGAAGTATGCGCTCATCTTTTTCCTCCGACGTATTGGACGACTGTACAATGATGGTTTCTTCCGCATATTGCGGTTCAATCGGCTGACTTCCGGTATTTTCTTCCAGGATTCCCACTGTAATACCGATCTCCCTGACTGCCAAAAAAGAAACTGCTGCAAAGGCCCCAAATAATATCCCACAAAGACAGGATAGTATGATCTTTTGAAATGTCTTCATATACATTGTGCCTCCCTATACCATTATTTCCAAAAATTCAATTTACAAATATTATTGTAATTCGTATCTGTGAAAATTTTTTGAAAAAAAGATAGAGAATCTATGTTTCCGCTATGCTTCTTTTTTCCAGTAGTTTTCGTTCATAGTCAGCTTTCTGATCAGTGGTCTGGGCAGTTTTTTATATGCCTTTCCAAGACGATACCCAAGATATTTATAGAAACTGGTGAGATACAGACCGGGAATCTGGCCGCTCTTTTTGCTTTCCCTTAAAAATTTAGTTGTCTCTAATACCAGTTTCTTTCCCTCTGCAGAGGAAGATACCTGTCCAAATATTTCAGGATGATCCGCCTGGGAGACCCCCAGGTCAAAATTACGTTTCAGCTGCTGCAGATTGGAATAACGATGATAATGGATCACTCTGGCGTCCGCCGCATACGCAATTGCCTGATCCGCCATCAGGACATGATAGGCAAAGATCATATCCTCATTAAATATCGTGTGCTTAACAAATCCGCCCAGTTTATCATAAATACGCCGATCATAAGCAGCACAGACATTGGAACAGAAAAATGCCTTGATCCCCATTATTTCAATATCTTTCTTTGTCTTGATCTGGGATTTCTTGGGATAATTAAATTTTCTTGTAAAATACTCCATTTCAGAACAATGTCTGCCCGCAAGCTGTCTTCCGTAAGAAACTGACGCTTTTCCTTCCAGCAAAGGCGCCAGAAGATTTTGTACCAGATATTTATCCTCCGGTACGGCGTCGTCCGTCATACAGATAAAATAATCTGCATGAGATAATCCGACAGCCATTCTCCGCGTACCGCCGTGGTCAAATTCATATTTTGAAATATGACGGATGATCAGGTTATGATATTGTTCTAAAAAAGTGTTTCCATAAAAAAATGTATTAAAATATTTTTCTTCCGTATTGACTAATATAATATGCGATACCGGATAAGTCTGCCTCTCCAGCATAGATATGATCTTTTTTAATTTTCCGGTAGGTTTGTAAGTAGGGATGATCACATCCACAGTTTTCATATTAATAACCATGCCTTTCCGTAACCTGCCTCCCATTTCAGTTCAAAAAGGAACTGGTTCTTAACCAGTTCCTTTTTATTGTACCACAATCTTAATATTTATACAAACAGTTAATGAGGGAGATAAGAATCGGTATCTGCAAAAATACGGTCGCTGCATTCCTGCACCGTAGCGGACGGCTGGTAATTCTCCACTCCAAACAAAAACTCATGCAGTTCTGAAACGTTTTCAACAAGATTGGTAGGAACAACGCAACTTCCCTTACCGCCAATAGTTCCACTGCTTCTGTGTTCATCAAAAGGAAAACCTTGCGTTGCAACAATCTCATAGCTTCCTATATCTGACACAGTAGAAAGAATGATATCCAGATCAAAAGAGGTAGCTACATTCGGAAACGTATTTTCTGCAATTCTCGTCAGCATTGTTACATTAGCATTCTTTGCCTGTTCCATCATCTGGGTAATCACTGTCCTTTGACGCCGCGTACGGGCATAATCATCACCAACATAACGGATACGGCAATAGGCCGTGGCCTGTAGTCCGTTTAAGATCTGAACTCCGGAATGTGTCACCGGGGTATAGTCAACTCCCTCGTTTGCATAAAAATGGATACCATCATCCGACTTTCCAACCATACTGATCTGATAGTCATTCAGAAAACTGATCTCCCTGTCTTCCACATCGATCTCCACGCCGCCTAAGGAATCAATACAGTCAATCAGTCCCTTAAATCCTACTGTTACATAATTTTCAATATTCAGATCCAGATTCATATTGAGCATATTGATCGCCTGTTCCGGACCGCCTCTCATATAAGCGCTGTTGCATTTATTATAACTGTCGTTTNCCACATTCAGANACGTATCCCTGTATACACTGACCAGCTTCNCCTCNCCGGTATCCTGATTAATGGACGCNATAATGATGGTATCGGTACGGGTATTGGCTGATAAGGCTCCCTCTCTGGAATCCACGCCAAATAACGCAATATTCAGATAACCTTTTCCTCTCCCCCCGTCTTCCGTCGTAGGAAGCTGAGAAATATAATCATTTACTTCTTCGTTTATCGAAACGCTGATATTGACTTTTTCTATCTCATCTACTCTTGTCACCGCATATAGAACTACGCCTAATACTGCCAGAACAAATACTTCTGCCACAATCAGAATAATTCGATTACGCCNCTTTNTTGNCTTTGCNTTAGCTGACATTNTTNNCGGACGGGAATTCGNCCTTTCNGTATNCTCCCGTCGCTTGCNTCCGTTTCCCNTAATGCCTGTCTTTCCTTTCTACTTANCTGCATTTAATATGCATTTTTATTAATAAATCCTTTAAANAGGGTTAANAACANTATTTTAAAATCTNAAAACAANGTCCAATTTTCTATATAAAACAAATCAAAATCAATACGCTTCCAAATGGAAGAATTACCACGATAACCATTGATCTGCGCCCAGCCGGTCATTCCGGGACGCACCTGATGTTTGATCATATAACGGGGAATTTCTTCCTTAAATTCCTCTACAAACTGCGGCCGCTCCGGACGAGGTCCGATCAGCGACATATCTCCCGCCAGTACATTAAACAGCTGTGGAAGCTCATCCAGACTGGTCTTTCTCAAAATCTTTCCAATCGGCGTTACCCTTGGATCGCCTTTCTTCGTCCATCCGCTCTTTTCCTCTTCATCCGTCTGCTGACGCATGGTACGGAATTTGTACATTTTAAACGTCTTATTATGATAGCCGACGCGCTCCTGTGAAAAGATCACATTGCCGCCATCCGTACATTTGATCAGCAAGGCCGAAAGCAGCATCACCGGAGAAAACACGATAATACATATGATCGAACCCGCCACATCAACAGCCCTTTTGATCATGCTGTTGATCGTATTGCTGAGGGGCAGATGTCTGATATTGATAACGGCAAGTCCCGTCAGATCTTCAATATAAGGCTTAGTGGGGATAACACTGTTGTAATCCGGTATAAACTTCGTGTGAACGCCGGATTTTTCACAGATATTGACCAGCTCCTCCAGTCTTCCGTAATCAGTCAGAGCCAATGTCAGACCGATCTCATCAATCTTATTTTCCGGCAGTATCACATGAATATTGTCGATTCTGCCGATGACCTTAACGCCGCGGTACAGTGTACCCGCCGGGATCTTATCGTCCAAAATGCCGCAGACAACATATCCCCAATGCGGATTTTCCAAAATACGGTTGATATATTTTTCCGCAGCTCTTGAATATCCTACAAGCAGGACATACTTGATATTATAACCCTTCCTGCGGACCGCGCGAAGCAGCAGACGAAGGAACTGACGGAAAATAACCTCAAACAGGATCGCCGCCCCGTAAAAGATACTGATCATGGTACGTGAAATATCTTCCAGCTTAATCACGTACAGAAAAGCAGCCAGCAAAGCGACTCCGATGGTGTTGGCCCTGATGATGTTTAAAATCTCACGCCAACCGCTGGAATAACGCTTTGACATATACAAACCGCAGAAATAATAAAGCACCAGATAAATCGGAACAATAAAATACAGCGCACCAAAATACGTTTCTTTTGACAAGACACCTACGCTTGCTTCTTCCAGCGGACTCCTGAAAAGCACAAACTTGATATACCACGCAAGTAAATAAGAGCCCGCGATTACCAGAGCGTCAATCAGAACATGTATCCAGTTAAATACCCGCTGATTATCTCTTATCATATCTGCCTTTGCTTTCCTCCATGCATATTCAAAAGCGCACTTAATACATTTTACTATATTCTACAAAAAATGACAACTATAAAACGCCAGTTTTAAACGCCCAGCCTGCGAAAAGTATTTTTCAGCAATTCTCCTTCTATTTTTAAACACCGCATCAGTCCGATCTGTTTAAAATCCAGTCTGTGCTGTTTCCCTTCTGCCGATCCACATAATCGGAATCCTTCTGCCATTCCTTTAATATAAGTATCTCCCATCCCTTTTAAAATATAGAACGAAACCTTCAAAGAATACCCAATTACAAAAAGAGGAAGATTCACTATGATCTGCCAATCCGGCATATTTTTATAAATGAGATAAATACTGTTCCTTGCGGAAAACTTTGCTTTAAAAGGATTGTATCTTGACCCGGAAGCTGCGCTTCCCGCATGATATACAATGGCCTTGGGCGAAAACAGATTTTCATAGCCATACAACTTTGCACGGTATCCGATATCAATATCCTCCAGATAGGCGAAATGATTCTCGTCAAATCCTCCAAGCATCTGCAGGATCTCCTTTTTATAAATGGCGGCTCCGCCGCATGCCGCAAAAATCTTTCGTTCCTTTTCGTAATGTGACGCAGGTTTTCCTTTCCCGGCTGCATACGCCCAGCCTAATGCGCAGTAATAATCTCCCGCATCGTCCATGATATCCTTCTCCTGCATGGAAATCATCTTTGCCTGCACCGAAAATATTTTTTTTCGTCCTGACGATTTCTCATATCTGCGGATGGCATAATACATCTCCCTTACAAAGGAGGGTTCTGTCACGGTGTCATTATTTAATAAAATCACATAAGGCGCCTCCGCCAGCGCAATACCGTCATTGACGGTACGGCAGAATCCTACATTTTCATCATGAACCGCATATCTTGTACGGGGAAATGCCCCATTCTCCGGATATTTTTCCTTTACTCTTAATAAACTGTCATCCGATGACGCATCGTCTACTACAACCACTTCAAATGATCTGACGTCCTGCCGCATCAGACTGTCCATACAACTCTCAAGGTACTCTTTTCCATTAAAGTTCGGTATGATTACGCTTACTTTAATCTGCATATTCTGTCATTTAGCCTTTCCAAACGGGTCATATAAGATACCAATGTTTTTCTTTCTTACTTTATTGCAAAAATATAAACTTATTTTTCTGATATTTACCATTTCTTCTTCTGAGAGCTTCTGCGTCCTGTATTTCTCAGGAACCGGATAAGGAACTCCGGTAGTTTCCTCAAACAGGCCGATCAGGTCTTTACGGACCGTCATATTACGAATATCCACCGCATCTACGTCCTGCTGTAACACACCCCGGTTCAGATATCCCGAAAACCGTTCATGCAGCCCCTTGTACATGATGGTTCCATCCTGACGCATTGCCCCGCCGGAAATTTTATGATTACTATATATGGCTCCGCCAATAACGCCAAGATCGCCTCTCTTACCCAATATCATTTCCAGGTTTTCTTCGTCCCCGGTATTTTCCGGATATTCTATCCTGTAGAAGCCAAGATGTTTTAAATGACTGACCTGTGCATCCCAGTTCTTCCCCTTGACGTAATCTTCCAGGGCGCGCTTACCTGCTTCATAGGCATAGGATTTGGAAGCTGTATTGAGTGCCGTCGACTCCTCATGGCAGCGCCAATGATACAGAATATGCGGAATATGGCGGATATGATCCTCCCAAGGAAGCGCTGTCCCTGTCAATTTTCCGTTCTGTTCCTCAATCAACGCCATCGTCCGAAGCACAAGGTCGTAATCCTGTGCCCCGTCATATTCCTTCCTAAGTCCCAGCTTTCGGATGACGTCGGCGCGGTAAAAAGACAAATGGCAGATATAATTATTGGTCAGGACCAGATCATAATTAAAATTTCTTTTTTTATTAGGTTCATAATATACTTCTAAATACTCGTTGGTCTTGTCCTCATCAGTATAGAGCAGTTCCGGGCTCTGTTTCTTTTTCCGGCACTTTTCCAGCTCCCTGGCCACATAATAAAGCGCATCCGGCGTCAGGAAATCGTCATGGTCCAACAATCCGATATACTCTCCCGTGGCATGATCCAGTGCCGCGTTGGTATTGTCCGAGATCCCCCCGTTGCCCTCAAGCCTTACATAGACGATCCCTTCATACTGGGTCTGAAAATCTTTTACAACTTTTTCCACCACATCCGTTTCGGAGGCGTCGGCAATGACCAGTTCATAATTCCGATAAGTCTGCTCAACGACGGAAAGAATAAGATCCTGCATGAAAATCGGCTTTGTCTCAAAAGCAGGCACCACAAGGGAAAGCTTCGGACGCCAGTTCCATGAGGTGTTCATCTGATGTTGTAATTCTTCCTCAGCGGGCTGTTCATACTGATATTTTCTCTGCTTCCTTGTAACGATCCGTTCAAGAGCAGCATAATAGGTATCTTCCAACCCATTCTTTTTAAGATAATTAATTGTTTTTTTCAGATTCGCTACAGAAAGCAGCATTGTCTGTCCTCCGTATATACAAAAACCACGTCCGGAGATTTCCCTCCGGATATGGTTTTTTGTTTAGGATATTTACCTTCTTTTATAATTTTGCCTTTAATGCCTCTGTTAATGCTTCCACTTTCTGTGCAGCATCCTCCAGACTCGTTCCCTTCACTCCCATATAGAACTTGATCTTAGGCTCAGTACCGGACGGTCTTGCGCAGCACCAGGAATCATTTTCCAGATCAAAATAGAGAACATTGGAAGAAGGAAGCCCTGTCTTGGATTCCGCTCCCGTAGCAAGGTCAACGACCTTATCTGACTTATAGTCACGGAACTGTTTAACCTTCAGTGCCCCAAATTCCTTCGGCGGATTCGCCCTTAATTTTTCCATCATGGCAGCGATTTCTTCCAGACCTTCCTTGCCCTTTTTCGTGATGGCATACTGTGTCTCTTTATAATAGCCATATTTCTCATACATATCGATCATCATATCCCACAGAGTGATGCCCTCCTTCTTGCAGTAAGCGGCTACCTCAGCAAGACACATCACCGCTACAACAGCATCCTTATCCCTTGCATGGGTTCCGGCAAGACATCCATAGGACTCCTCCAGGCCAAAGACGTAGTTGTTGCTTCCGCTCTGCTCAAACAACTTGATCTGTTCACCAATATACTTAAATCCCGTCAGCACATCGATTTCTTTCACATTGTAAGCGTCCGTAATGGCATGGGCCATATTCGTCGTAACGATGGTAGTTACCAATGCAGGATTCTCCGGCATCGTACCGGTTTTTGTCCTCTCACGCAGGATATATTCTGCGATCAGCATACCGGACATATTGCCGGTAAACGGAACATATTCACCGGTCTTAGTATCCAGTGCATAGATTCCCAGACGGTCGGCGTCCGGATCTGTCGCCATGACAACATCCGCCCCCACTTCCTTAGCCAGCTTCAGCGCCAGTGTAAATGCCTTGGGATCTTCCGGATTCGGATAATCCAATGTGGTAAAGTTAGGATCAGGATTTTCCTGCTCCGGAACCACATAGACATTCTTAAAGCCAAGCTCCTTTAATATCCTGCGGACAGGAATATTACCTGTTCCATTAAACGGGGAATATACGATCTTAATATCATCCGCCACTTCTTTGATCACATCCGGGTGGATGATCTGCTTCTTTAATTCTTCCATATAGGCATCGTCGATCTCTTTGCCGATCACTTCATACAATCCCTGTTCCATGGCTGCTTTCTTATCCATGGTCTTTACCGTATGATAATCGGTAACTGCCTTTACCTCGGCAATGATTTCCTCATCCTTCGGTGCGGTTACCTGCGCGCCGTCTTCCCAGTACGCCTTATATCCGTTATATTCAGGGGGGTTATGGCTTGCTGTCACTACGATACCGGAGATACAGCCCAGCTTACGGAGAGCAAAGGAAAGCATCGGTGTAGGTCTTAAGGATTCAAATACATATGCCTTGATCCCATTCGCCGCCAGACAAAGCGCCGCCTCGTCTGCAAATTCCGGCGACATCCTTCTGGAATCATATGCAATCGCTACGCCCTTGGAAGCGCCGCCCTGCTTAATGATATAATTAGCAAGTCCCTGAGTAGCCTTTCTTACAGTATAAATATTCATGCGGTTCGTACCCGCGCCAATCACGCCGCGAAGACCTCCGGTACCAAATTCCAGTTCCTTATAAAAACGGTCCTCAACTTCCTTTGTATCATTGCGGATCGCAAGCAGCTCATCCTTTGTCTGCTGGTCAAAATAATCATCCTCCAGCCAGAANTTAAATTCTTCCATAAAACCCATGTGTTTGTCCTCCTTGAATATTTATAATATGTGTTTGTATTGCATAATTGCAAAATATATTTGCAAATCTTCCTTGTATAATTATTTGTATAATTTATTTGTATAATTTATTTGTATAATTTACTTGTATAATTTATTTGTCCGATTTACATAACTCCTTATTTGCCTATTCNTGTTCCAAAAACATCATAAATGAAATCATTTNTGNNANATGAATAGGCNAATTTCGAGTTATNTAANTCTCATAAGAGTGTTTGTAAGTATTTTTTATTATTTTATTATGGTAAATATTATTAATCATGGTTTTAGTAAAAATATCCACGACGTCACATGCAGATATTTTACTATAAATCCTCTATGATTTCAAGGAGTAGTCGCTCCGGTCCAGCGAAAAATTCACATTATANAANGNATCGCCCTGATCNATCAGTTCNCCCCAACGCTGGCGGAANAGCNCGCACTCCTTTTCATATCGCTGCGCGCCTTCNCCGGAAAGNTCGGAGCCTCTGGAATNGGACTCATAATGATATAATTCCGCAAACGGCGTCCAGATATTCCAAAATCCCATCTTTCTGAGTTTCAGGCAGAAATCCACATCATTTAATGCAACGGCAAAGGTCTCGTCCAATCCGCCGGCTTCATCCCACAAAGATTTTTTGACCATCAGACAAGCGCCGGTCACCGCCGTAACATCCTGCGCGTAGCAAAGTCTGCCCATATAACCAAGGTTGTCCTTTCCTACCCGGTAATGCGTATGTCCTGCCGTCCTGTGGGCACCGAGTCCTAAGACAACACCCGCATGCTGGATCGTATCATCCGGATAATAGAGTTTTGCACCCACCGCGCCCACATCGCTTCGCTGCGCGTACATCAAAAGCTCCTCCATCCAGTTGACGGTAATCACCTGCGTATCATTATTTAATAAAAGAAGATATTTTCCCGTTGCATATCCTGCGCCAAAATGATTGATTTTGGCATAATTAAATTCTCCCTCATAAGTAACTACCCTGATCCGTGGATGCGCCTCAAGCTCCTTATAATAAGCAAAGATGTCCGGCTCCACACTGTTATTCTCCACAATAATAATCTCATAATCAGCATACGTGGATCTTTCTAAGATCGATTGGATACATCGCTCCAAATCCGCTTTATGATCTTTATTGGGTATAATAATAGAAATCTTATCGTCCGATAAGATAGGATATTTGATCCTGAAGATCGTCTCAAAGGCTCTGGTGGATGAAATCTCAAAATATTCATAACCCTTATTGGTCAGATAATCCGCCACTGCCCGCTTAGCGGCATCGATGGCATATGATTTGGCATTGATATCAGAGGCAACGCTGCCCTTATGGGAGCGCCAGTAATATAAAAGCTTCGGGATGTGGACGATATGCTTCGCCCGCGCAGTCAGCCTCAGTATCATATCGTGATCCTGGCTGCCGTCATACTGCGAACGGAACAGCTCTGTAGAATCCAGCAGTTCTCTGGAAAATACCGAGAAATGACAGATATAATTATTAGCACAGAGATTGTCCGGAGAGTAATCCGGTTTAAAATGAAGCGTGATCATATTATCAATGGAACTGCCATGAAATGTGCATTCATCACAGTAGATATAATCGGCGTCCTTTTCGCAGATTGCCTGCATATAGTAGTACAGAACAGAAGGATGCAGCACATCGTCATGGTCAAACAGACCGATATAGCTGCCTGCCGCCATTGCACAGCATTCGTTGGTATTGCCCGCAATTCCAAGATTATTCTCCAATTTACGGTATTTGATGCGCTGATCCTCCGCCGCATATTTCCGGCAGATCTCTCCCACAAAGGCATTCTCCTCATCGGAGCCGTCCGCCAGACAGAGTTCCCACTTCTCATAAGTCTGCGCCTTCACAGACTCGATCATATCACGTAAAAACTGTTCCGGCGTATTGTACAGCGGCACCAGAATGGAAAATGTCACATCTTTGGAGAACGCAGTCTCTCTCTGCCTTGCCGCTTCCTCCGGCGACGGAAAGCTTGCCGTCCCATGCTGCTTTCTTGCCGCAAGCTCGATCTTCTTTGACTTCGCCTTTCGGGCGATCCCTCTCGGACCGCCAAGATTTACGATCCTGTTCTTCTGCCGGATCCCCCAATGCATCATGACGCGCAGCGGTTTGCTCGCTTTCCAGAGCGGGTTATTTTTGATCCGCTTGATCTGTCTGTCTTTTTCTTCCGCTTGAGCTATGGCGTCCGCCAGCCTGCCGGACAATACCACACTTTTCTTTTTTTCCAGTTTATATGCTTCTTTATATTCTTCGATTCCCCAGTCTTCCATATTCTCGGGAAGCATTCTCATCTCTTCCATCAATCCAGATTCCTCGATGCTGCTTTCATTTATCTTGCGGTTATCGCGCCGGTCTTTAATGATATTATAACCTCTTCGCATCAAATCCACAACAAATTTATGATCAAAAGATTCTTTACGAAAAAAATGATAAAATGTTTTTCCAAACGAATTTCCAATACAGCACCAATTGCTGAATGACGCTTATTTCTCTTTCCACCTCTTTTAATTCATCTTTTAAGTCGATCCGTTCCTCCCAGCCTTCCCCGAAGATCTGGTCCGTCCATTGTTCGTATGCCCATGTGGATTTTACGATATCTATGGCATTGTGGGCATGTTCATTGTAACGATATAGAGTCATCTCCTCAACATACCCACTGCTCATCCACACCAGACCTTTTGTTCCATTTCTTTCCATCCTGCCTTTATACGAATGAAACCAATAAATATCATTTTTTTCTTGATCATATATCGGCTCTCCCTGTGTTACCGAGTCAGGTATCGGCATAACATCCTCCTCACGGCTATAACAGTAAAAGTCATCCACTTGGGCAAATTCATTGATGATGCCGTCCAGATCACGGGGCGACAACCTCCCCCAATAGCACTGTTCATGTAGATAATCCCAATATCTGTCGTCCATGTAGCAATAATACCAATCCCTCTCCAATTCTTCTCTATTATCAATATCATGCACATAATAATAATTGATACAATAACCCGAATAGACGTCCCCGTTTTCAAAAATATAGAGATAATTATTTACATCTTCCCCATTCTCTATGATCGAATATTCTATTTCCACAAGGATACCGTTCATACTGACGCCTTCCCGCTGTCCCATGTGATCCACCGATTCCATGACGCATATCTCCTTGGTATAGTTATGGTACAGCACTAACAGTGCAGACATTGCCATCAGTATCACCGCCGTTAATGTTATAAAAACCCTTTTCTTTTTTCCGGCTTTCTTTGTCATTCAGACACTCACTCCTTATTTAGAAATTTTTATAATATGTCTGCTTACATCTCAAAACGATGAAATGTACAGATTAACTTATCTGATATTATGGTATGATAATATTGCGGTTCTTCATCAGGCAGCGTAACTTCCACTGTATAAATCCCCTCAGGCAGATACACGCTGATATCCGCATTAAAAAAATTATTACGCATCGAAATAAGAGCAAAGGGTATCAACTCTTCTGAACTTTGCTATATGTTCAAACATCTTTTTAGGAAAAGAATGATAAAATGTTTTTCCAAACGAATTTCCAATACAGCACCAATTGCTGAACGGCACTTCTTTCCCTCTCAATCTCTTTTAACTCATCCTTCAGGTCGATCCGTTCCTCCCAGCCTTCCCTGAAGATCTGGTTCGTCCACTGTTCATATGCCCATGTGGATTTTACGATATCAATGGCATTGTGGGCATGTTCATTGTATAGATACATGACCATCTCTTCAACATCCCCACTGCTGATCCGAAACAGACCTTCTGTTCCTTTTCTTTCCATCCTGCCACTATACCAATGACCTTCATAAATATCACTATTTTCCTGATCAAATATCGACTCCCCCTGTGTTCCCGAGTCAAGTACCGGCATATCATCCTCCTTACGATTATAACATTTAAAGTCATCCACTTGGGCAAATTCATTGATGACGCCATCCAGATCACGGGGCGACAGCCTTCCCCAATAGCACTGTTCATGTAAATAATCCCAGTATCTGTCGTCCATGTTGGCGTAATACCCACTCCTCTCCCTTTGTTCTTGATTATCAGGATCATGCACATAATGGTAATTGATACAATAACCCGAATAGACGTCCCCGTTTTCAAAAATATAGAGATAATTATATCTNCATCTTCCCCATTCNNTAATNATNGAATANTNNATTTCNACAAGGATANNNTNCATACTGACGCCTTCCCGCTGCTCCATGTGTTCTATTGTTTCCATAACGCATATCTCCTTGGTATAGTTATGGTACAGCACAGCTAACAGTGCAGACATCACAATCAGCACCACTGCCGTTAATATTATAATAACCCTTTTCTTTTTTCCGATCTTTTTTATCATACTAAAACCATGCCTTTCCACAGTCTGCAAATTTGGGCCGCAGGCACAATATTTGCGATTGAAAAATAATCTATCAAGCTTATTTTTCAATCTAACTCCTTTTTAGATATTTTCAAAATATTCTGCTTACATCTCAAAACGATGATATGTACAGTGATTCTTATCTGATACNATGATATGATAATATTGCGGTTCTTCATCAGGCAGCGTAACCTCCACCGTATAAATNCCCTCAGGCAGAGGCGCATTAGTCCTCCCAAAAGTATCCGTATAGTACACCGCTATTGACTCTCCTCCGCCTGCGTTCTGTTCTTCTCTGACATAATCCTCTATACGAATATTTTCTTTNTCGGAAGTGTCNATCCATCCTTTTATGAATCTAATCTCTCCCNTTACAATGTATTCATAGGAATTTACATTTTCTCCGNCAGTGCTTCTGCTAAGCTGAACATCCACCCTGCGTNTTATGTCCGGCNGATAATCCAATATNGTAATCTCTTTGACAGCATTTTCTACGATATCCTCNNTNCTGACATTAATCTCTTCCGCCACGCCGCCATATTCTCCATCCACCAGTACNTAATAATTACCCTGTGGGATATTCAGTTTNATATTTCCCGCNGCATCCGTCTTTCCGCTGTAAACCACAGTGCCGCCTACCGCACTATATGACAGAATCCCGTCAAAATACTTAAACGAACACCTTGACCGGTTGCGCACTTCAACCGCCGCATCNCNTACAACGTNTCCAGNCCCATCCGTCACATGGAGCTGCACGGTATATTCCTNNGGTTCGTCTGGCGTTTCATNCNGANTNACCGCNGCAATCACNTCTGCAGCATTTAATACTCCGTATCCGTCGATTGTCATCTGATAATTATTTACAATGATATCCTTTAATTCCGGCGCACTGATATCCGGATTAACATTATAAGCAAGTCCCGCCACACCGGACACATGAGGTGCCGCCATGGACGTGCCGGATCTATAATCATAGTCCCGACCCATCCCGGAGATCATACAGCTTAGAATCTCATCCCCCGGTGCAAGGATATCCACCCGGCTGCCTGTATTGCTAAAATCAGTAAGTTTATATTCTCTGGGATTGCCAGTGGGTTCCGCTATTGCCCCTACCACAATCACCCTGTTCCGCACCATGGGATCCCAGCTATAGGAAAATTCATTATTATATATAGCATCCACCTCATTACAAATGATTGTCGCATGGGAATTAGGTGCGCCATATGTGATATCCGTATTAACCGATGGATATTCCCTCTCTGGATAATTCGAGCGTTCATAGTCCGCCACACTGACATACCGTTCTTCCGAGATTTCCTCATTCCCAAATGTGTATTTATAGAACAGCTGATTGTTAGCATTTCCCGCAGACGTCACAATCAGGAAATCGTATCCTTTATCAATCAGGCGATGCAAAAAGTATTTTAGTTTTAATGTTCTTTTACCCAAATAATCAATAGCGTACTGCTCCTGCTGGGAAGCCGCAAAAGCATATGTGCCAGTTCCCACGCTGTAATTAATGACCTTTACATGGTTTCCGATCATCAGATCCAGCGCATACTGCAGCTTCATAGTAGTATTCTGCGCCGCTGCGGCATAGGAAAGCGTATTTCCATACATCGAAAATCCGTATAAGAAGGATTATAAACGTTTCAGAAATAATCCTAAGAAACTCGCCAAATTGTTCAAGATATTGACTCTTTTACAAGAGGAGAGGGAAATTCCGGAAGAACATCGCCCTCATATGCTTACCGGAGATTATGCCGGTCATATGGAGTGTCATATTGAGGGAGACTTTTTACTCATATGGTTTGATCCAAATAGTGATGAGATCAGTTTAGTCCGTCTTGGCTCACACTCAGAACTATTTGGTTGAATCATCGTCTTTTCTATAAGTTCACCTTAAGTCTCTCATTATTTGATTGATAAAATGAATTAGTGTGTTAAGCCTTTGGGCGTTTTTGGTGAAGAAAGGGGATCGACACGAGGTTTTGGCGCGCGCTGGGCACCCGAGGCGGGTGCCCTCCCCAGTTAATTTGTCGGGCTTAAGTGGAGGGTATTGGGGGGGAGCCAGGCAATTGGTTTAGGATTGGGTGGGGGTGCTTTTGAGGGGGGAGATGTTGTAAAAATGCCAATGGTTTTGGGTTGTGGGGTGTTGTAAGCTTTTGTGGAGTTATATAGTTGGAGGTTAGGTGATTAGGTGATTTTAGGATTAGGGTGGTGTTGGTAAAAAGTTGGCAAAAAGTTGGCAAAATTATAACTTTTTTGGCTAAAATGTTTGGAGGATATAAATGAATGTTGTAACTTTGCATTATTACAACTTTATTGTCAAAATGCCAAATGAGTGAGAGACAGTTTATTGCCATAGACTTGAAGTCATTTTATGCGTCGGTGGAGTGCGTGGAGCGCGGCATGGACCCGCTGGACACGTGCTTGGTGGTTGCGGATGCGTCGCGCACGAATAAGACCATTTGCTTGGCGGTGTCGGCGGCGCTCAAGACGTTTAAGACCGGCGGGCGTCCGCGCCTGTTTGAGTTGGAGCAGAAGGTCAGGGAGGCCAATCGCGGGCGTCGCGGGTGGCGTAAGTCTATATCTCTTAAGGAGTTGACGGAGAATCCTCAACTAA
>WFLX010053978.1_pt1 | contig 32487 bp, 33 predicted proteins | sample 4967041 | NCBI WGS metagenome assembly WFLX01 (sample SAMN12857096, study PRJNA449069) | gut metagenome | isolation source: stool from male and female vole | host: Microtus ochrogaster | place: USA:Florida | collected 2017
AGTTATTTTATGATTTTATAGTTATGAAGCCTTCTGGAGATTATATATATGATAAGTTCAATTATTTTAATTATCTGATTTTACAAAACCGGCTACTGTAAATACCTATTGAAATATCAGATGTTAAATCCTATGTGGGACTATGTGTCTTCAAACGCAAAAAGACGCTTTCAGGCAAATGGAAATATTTTGACTTCCGATTGAGATTCAATACTCGCATTGATTTGCCTGAAAAAGATATTGAAGATACTATTATTCATGAGATGATTCATTATTATATCGGTTTTAATCAAATCACCGATACATCTCCACATGGCAAAATCTTTAAAACAATGATGGAAGAGATTAATAAAAAATTTAATCGTCAAATCTCAATCCGTCATCGTTCAACACAATCTCAAAAAGAGGATTTAATAGATTCCAAATCTCGTTGGCATGTCATAGCTTTACTAATTCCTGCATCCAAATCTCATGGGAATATTTTTATCAAAGTATTGCCTCGGGTGATACCAAAGATAATTCATTATTGCTCGGTATTTGAAAAGGATGAAAGAGTGGCAAGGATTGAACTCTATTTAAGCAACAATCCTTTTTTCAACCGATTTCCAAATTCAGCATCCCTGAAAGCTCATTTATGGGAAGAGATGGAGTTACGAAACAATTTACAAAATGCTCATCCTTTNNAAATTCAAGGANGAAAAGTTTTNNAAATCAGNCGCAANAAATGANNNTGTATTATTTTTAACAAATTTTAGTATTTTTCTGAACCATTTCATCTCTATTAATGTTAAATAAATTAGATGAAATGCTGAAAATTTTAGCATAAGTATAAACTCAAAACTCGAACGGTATGCATTTTACACCAAAAGAGCAAGACAAGCTGACATTACTTTGTGTAGGTCTTATTGCCGAACGCCGCCTTAAAAAAGGCTTGAAATTGAATTATCCCGAGTCAGTGGCTTACATCACCAGTTGCGCGTTGGAAGGTGCTCGCGAAGGGAAGACAGTTGAAGAAGTCATGCATGATGCAACTCAAGTTCTAACAAAAGAGCAAGTTATGGAAGGGGTTGCCGACATGATTAAATTATTGCAGGTCGAAGCGGTCTTTACCGACGGCAGTCGTCTTGTGTCAATCCACAATCCTATCCGCTAAGGAGTAGCGGCAACCATTAAAAATTAATATTATGGCTCAAACATCATCTAATCCAAATCAGTCCGCTTCGCGTCCGGCTACTCCATCACAGGTTCCGGATTCCCCCATGCCGGACTTCAGCAACGGCTATCAGACTCCCATGGGTGTCTATCCCGGAAAACCGGATATTGCTTACCCCATGACTCCGGGGTTTGAACCCCAGGAATATGTTCCGGTGGGCGGCGTAATCCTTGCCGACACTCCAATTGAATATAATGTTGACCGTCGTACTGTAAAACTCAAAGTGCGCAATACCGGCGATCGTCCTGTACAAATCGGTTCACACTTCCATTTCTTTGAAGTTAACCGTTATATGGAATTTGACAGACCCAAAGCATTCGGATATCACCTTAACATCCCGGCTACTACTGCGGTAAGATTTGAGCCGGGTGAAGAGAAAGAGGTTGAACTCGTCAGCTATGCCGGCAAACACAGAGTTATCGGCTTTGATGATTTGGTCAACGGCTATACCGGCCTTGAAGATACTCCCTCATATTATCCTAAATATATGGAGGCGATTCGCCGCATGAAAGAGTATGGTTATAAATCTGTCAGCGAAGCAGAAGCTGATGGAGAATATGACGAAAATGAAATTAACAAATAAAGAATATTCCTTATGGCTACAATATCACGTCAAGACAATAACATGCTCTTCGGCCCCACTGTTGGGGATAAAATTAGATTGGGTAATACCGATTTGTATGTTGAAATAGNAAAAGACNTTCGNGTATATGGCGATGAGGTCGTATATGGTGGNGGCAAANCCNTTCGCGATGGCATGGGTCTTGCAAATGAATGCACTTCAAAAGAGGGTTCACTTGACATTGTTATTACAAATGTCACTATCTTAGATCCTGTATTAGGAGTCATTAAAGCTGATGTCGGCATTAAAGATGGCAAAATTGCAGGTATAGGTAAAGCGGGTAATCCTAATGTGATGGCAGGTGTTACACCCGGATTGGCAACAGGTCCGTCAACCGATGCAATATCCGGAGAACACATGATTCTGACAGCTGCAGGCATTGACGGTCACGTTCACTTCGTTTCCCCGCAGCAAGCTTATAACTGTCTTTCAAATGGTATCACAACTTTAATCGGTGGCGGTATAGGACCTACCGACGGCACAAACGGCACGACCATTACGTCCGGTCCGTGGAACTTGGAGAAGATACTTCAATCAATAGATGGACTCCCAATCAATATCGGACTTCTCGGCAAAGGCAACACTTCAAGAAAAGAAGAATTATATGCACAGGCAGCGGCCGGCGCTATGGGCTTCAAAATTCATGAGGACTGGGGTGCAACTCCTGCTGTAATTCGTTCATGTCTCGAAGCTGCCGATTCTCTTGACATGCAGGTTGCAATTCACACTGACACACTGAATGAATCAGGTTTCGTTGAGGATTCCATCGCTGCAATGGATGGCAGGACTATCCACACCTACCACACTGAAGGTGCCGGAGGTGGTCATGCTCCTGACCTTTTGAAAGTTGCATCAATGCCTAACGTACTACCGTCTTCCACAAACCCGACATTACCATTCGGCATCAACTCGGAAGCAGAGTTATTCGACATGATTATGGTTTGTCATAACCTGAATCCCAACATTCCTTCTGATGTTGCATTTGCAGAGAGTCGTGTCCGTCCGGAAACTCAGTCAGCTGAAAATATTTTCCACGATTTGGGTATCATCTCAATGGTAAGTTCTGACTCCCAAGCAATGGGTCGAGTTGGCGAATCATTTATGCGTACATTCCAGATGGCTTCATATATGAAATCCGTAAGAGGTAAATTACCTGAAGATGCCGAGGGTAACGATAACTTCCGCGTACTCCGTTATCTTGCACAAATCACATTGAACCCCGCAATTACTTACGGCATTTCAGATATTCTCGGCTCAATTGAAGTGGGCAAGATGGCAGACCTCGTAATCTGGGAACCGGAATTCTTCGGAACAAAACCGAACCTGGTAATCAAAGGTGGCGTTATCAACTGGGCGAATATGGGTGACCCGAATGCATCATTGCCGACCCCACAGCCAAAGATAATGCGTCCGATGTTTGGTGCGTTTGGTGAAGCTATGCCGCTTACACGTGTTTCATTCATTTCTCAATCTGCAGCAGAAGCCGACGTGAAGACAAAATATGGTTTGCAATCACAGGTTTATCCCGTGCACGGCGTCCGTCAACTTTCAAAAGCTGACATGGTGCGTAATAGTGCAACCCCGCATATTGAGGTTGATCCTGAAACATTCTATGTTTATGTTGATGGCGTATTAGCTTATGTTCCGCCAGCCAAAGTTCTCCCTCTCGCTCAACTTTATTGGTTTAGCTAAGAACTTGATATAATTAGATATTAGGGAGATTGCTTGAAATTTCAAGTGATCTCCTTTTTTATCAGGAAACCTATCAGACTTTGCAGACTTAAAAACAATTTTAACATTTCAATTGTTAAAAAAATATAACAAGCTAAATAAAAAAACCTTAAAAATGGAGAATAAAATTTACACTGAAGTTATCGGCAATATAAACACTTCTGAAGAATGGAAGAGAAAATTGGAAGGATTGGAAATTGACGAAATCTTCTTAGACCAATGGATTGCCCAAAAATCCAGATTTTTGGCAAAAGGTGTTTCAGGAGTTGAGTATCCCGTGGCTTTGACACGCGGCTCTCACATTGCCGACGGAGATGTAATTGAATATTTGCCCGAAGAAGGGAAGGCAGTAGTGGTCAGATTAGAACTTAATCCCGTTCTGGTTGTGGATTTAGCCGGAATAGCTGACAAAGATCATGACACTATAATTCGCATTGCACTTGAACTCGGTCATGCTATAGGCAACCAACACTGGCCGGCTGTTGTAAAAGGTACCAAAGTCTACGTTCCCTTGACAGTGGATAAGAAAGTAATGCTCAGCGTATTGGAAACTCACCATATCCCGGGGATTACATTTGAATTTGAAAAGGGATTGGATGTTATTCCTTATTTGGCACCTCATGAAACGCGCAGACTCTTCGGGGGAGCCGGACATGAGAGTCATTCGCATGAACACACCCACGACCATGNACATATCGTGCATTATCACGAGCATGAGGAGCATCATCACGAACACGAGCACGAGCATAATCATTGTCATAATGATCATTGCCGGCATGAAGAGAGTGACTCTATCCATTAATAAACACTCACTTCAATAAAAAGCACTATGGCAATATCAAATATAATGCGTTTGCTCCAATTCACGGACTCAACTTTTCCCGTTGGCACGTTCTCATTCTCGAATGGTCTGGAAACAGCAGGATTCGAGAATATGGTGTATGATAAAGAAACCCTTGCGCAATTTGCAAAATCGCAAGCATTACAAGCGGCATATACTGATGGAATTGCAGCGTTAGCCGCTTATCGAGCATATCGCGAAGGTGATTATGACAAGATTACCGAAGCCGACAGAACACTCATTCTCTGCAAGATGAACGACGAAGCACGCCAGATGCTTAAAAGGATGGGAAAGAAACTCGGCGAATTGGCAGTGAAACTATTTGACAGTGAAATTGCCAAACATTGGCTGGATGATATCAAAGCGGATATTACTCCGGGGACATATCCCGTGGCACAAGGTATTGCCTTTGCTGCAGCAGGAATATCTGAAGAAGACTTGTTTTGTTCACATCAATATGGTGTTGTCAATATGGTGCTGTCGGCTTCATTAAGATGTATTCGGGTGTCTCACTATGACACTCAGGAGATTTTATATTCCATGAGCGAGGAGGTAAAAAGTCTTTATGATGAAATCAAAGAGATGACAATAGGGGAGATGCATGCTTTCTTCCCGGAGCTTGATATTCTTGCTTCCATGCATGAAAAAGGGAATATGAGGATGTTTATGAATTAAGAATTAAAAGTTAAAAATTACGAATTAAAATAAATTATTGATATGGGTCAAACTTGCAGAATAGGAATTGGCGGACCGGTTGGTTCAGGTAAAACAGCATTAATCGAAGCAATAACACCAAAATTGCTTGAATTAGGTCAAAAGGTGCTTATCATCACAAATGATATAGTAACGACTGAAGATGCCAAGCATGTGCGTAAAACTTTAAAAGGCATTTTAGTTGAAGATAAAATCATAGGTGTGGAAACAGGAGCCTGTCCTCACACTGCAGTACGCGAAGATCCTTCAATGAACATTGCGGCGGTGGAGGAGATGGAAGAGAAATTTCCTGATACTGATATTGTTCTGATTGAATCAGGAGGTGATAATCTTACATTGACCTTTAGCCCGGCTCTCGTTGATTTTTTCATCTATGTTATCGATGTGGCGGCAGGAGATAAGATTCCGCGCAAAGATGGTCCCGGCATCTCTCAAAGCGACATATTAGTTATCAACAAAACAGATCTTGCTCCCTACGTGCATGCGGATCTAAGTGTAATGGATCATGATTCTAAATTGATGCGTCCNGGAAAACNGNTTGTCTTCACTNACTGTANGACCGGAGAAGGAGTCNATGAACTTGTAGACCTTATATTNAAAATNGCACTTTNTNATAAAAAGAAAGGTTAAAATCCNATTTAATTAAAAATTAAAGTATCTAACATAAGATAAAATAGATGGCGTTTGATTATCAACTAAAGGAAACTACCTCCAGTTCCTCAAAAATACCGGAAATAGATTTTTCACAATCTCGCGAAATGGCACCTTACTTGGATGAGCCGCAAGCAATGTATGTCGGAGCCCCCGGAAAACATGGTTATCTCCGACTCGGATTTGAAATAGATCCGAGAGGCAAGTCTATCCTTCGCGACCTTGACAGAAGAGCCCCCCTGATTGTGCAACAAGCGCTTTATTTTGATAAAGAAATGCCGGAGATGCCATGTGTCTATATTCTGTCATCCGGAGGTCCGAATGTGGAGGGTGACAGGTATCAACAGGATATATATCTTAAGAAGAACGCCTTTGCATTTGTCACAACCGGTGCTGCAACAAAATTAGCGGAAATGACGCATAATTATTCAGGATTAATTCAAAATATTGATCTTGATGAGGGTAGCTATCTTGAATTTATGCCCGAACCGATTTATCCCTGCAAACATACACGCTTCATTTCTGACACTAAAATCAAGATTCATCCAACGGCTACACTATTCTACTCAGAAATTTACATGGGAGGAAGAAAGTATTATGGCGAAGGAGAATTATTTGAGTATGACATCCTATCTGTATGCTCACACGCGGAGCGTCCTGATGGGGAACAGTTATTTAGAGAAAAATTCATTATTGACCCGCGCAAGCAAAATCCCCGCCAATTAGGCATAATGGGGAATTATGATGTTTTCGCAAATGTTATAGTTTTGACTCCAAAAGAGAAAGCAGATATCATATATGAAAAAACAAATCCCTTTATCGACCGCGAAAATAAAATAGCCTGCGGAATAACTCATCTTCCGAATGAATCAGGACTTTTGTTTAAAGTGCTCGGGATGGAACCTGGTCCGGTAAAGAAGATTGTCAGAGATTTCTTAAACGATGTCAGAACAGTTGTCAAATCCCGCCCTCTCCCCGACGAATTTCCCTGGCGTTAATCTTTTAAACATCGATTATTATGAATTAAAAAATTATTGCAGCCCGTTTTAGCAGACTGCAATAATTTTATATATTCTTATGGAAACATTAAACGTTTTAACTATTAGTATTAGACAATTTATCTTCTACGCGTTTACCATAATATGTTGTAGTTAATGCACCTGTCGCCATAATAGCAGCGGAGACTCCCAAGACTAAAACGCCACCACCAAGTTTTAATAAAATAGGAATTATGAAGACTGCCAACACCGCACCGGCTTTCCCCAGTGAGGCTGCAATTCCGGTGCCTTGACCTCGAACCTGAACAGGAAAAACTTTAGGAGGCAAAAGATATGTAACTAAGTGGGGACCAATATTGAGGAACAATTCAAATGCCATAAAACTAATCAGAGAAATCCAAACCGGCCAACTGAAATGATAAGAAAGCAATAAAATTATAAGTGATAGTGCGCAAGCCCAAAAACTACATGTTTGAAGAGCAACTTCTTTTACTTTCTTATGAGCCAGCAATATGCCAAGAAGAAATCCCGGCAGTATCAAAAATGAAATCCATATTGTTGTCTTCACTGATTCTGCCACCTGTATAATAGCTGAAGCTCCCGGTGTTGTTTTTTCGAGTCCCAGAGCCATTACAAGAATAGGTATGAAGACTCCGATTCCATACACACCTAATCCTTCACAAGCCCATGGAATACCGGTCAGCATAGTTCTATCCCAATATTGTCGACAGAATTGGAAGAAGCTCAACTTAGAGGCTTCATTTTCATGCTCAGGAACCTCTAACATTGAAGCGGAAGGAGAAACATTTTTTCCTAAGAATTTATGTAAATCTTTGATACCTTTCTCTTTTTGATCATGATCGATAAGCCATTTAGGACTCTCAAAGAAATAAATTCTTGTCAGAATCATCAAACTCCCTATCGCAGCGACAATCCACATCAGTTGAGGCCATGAATAAGCATTGTCCAGCGTTATGACCATCCAAAAACAGAGAGCGGCACCGACAATGTTGCCGAATGCTGCACCTGTCTTACACATACCCAACATCACCAATTTCCATTTATCAGGCATGAGAACAGAAACATAATCCGAATCCAATGAATATTCCCCTCCAATTCCGAAACCGATTATAAATAATGATACCACAAGAACCCAAATGTTAGGAACATAAATTGCTATAAGAGCGAAAGCGGTAATGAGCCCCGGACATAATCTGAAAAAGAATAAATACCCGTATTTATCGCTAAGTTTTCCGAAAACCACAGACCCTACCATTATGCCTATTAAATCAGCCGAACCGATTAGACCCTGCATAGTTGATGATAGTCCATGATGAGAAGTAATGATAATCATCGGAATGATAACTCCGGCAATTGTGGCAACTGCAGTTCCTACCAGTTGACCCAAACCTGCAACAAAAGTAATCCACCAATGTCGCCAGGTCAACGGCATGTCAGAAGATGTGTACGATGGCATAAAATAAGAAAACTATAAATTAAAATTTCATCGGGTATTAAAATCGATTAATTTGAAGGTTGAAACATCTTATATTGCGGAAGCAAGAATAACCATGTGCCGATGCAGAAAGGTCCTGTCAAAGTAGCTAATCCTATCGGTGCGAAAGCGGCATTCATGCCGGCCTGAATAAAGACAGTGGCAGCAATTCCCAAAACAGCCCAAATCCAAGTCTTNCAANTATTCGNNTTGCAAAACGTTGCGCCTAAAGCAATTNCGGTTAATANTGCAGAAAATCNATATAANCCGTTGNCGATATCTGCCGCGGGTCCACCCCAAAGAATAATAATCAGTAGAGATTCTGCTGATGCAATGGCAGCCCACAGTGCCGCTTTCCATGAACAGAGAGCGAGACCAACCAGGAAGCAAATGCCCGTAACCCATGAATTAATCAAAAATACTTGAGCAATACCTTTCAACCAGTATACTACTAAATCAATAAAGTTCATATTTAAGGAACCTACAGTTTCAACAGCCATNGCAGGAGTTGACTCAAAAGCCGGAGGCATACCCTTCATATATCTTGCGGCGAGAAGGAAAAACCATGTGCTTAATACAAAAGGAAAAGTAAAGGAACTGACATTCCATTTACCCATGATATTATTCAAGCCGGTTCTTACCCAAGTGGTCATAGCGGAACAAAGTATAAGAGCTATCCACATCCAGATTGTATTCCCCATAAAAGTTGGGAAAGCACAACCCACGAGGACTCCGTTGAATCCCCATAAACCTTGAGCTCCGTTTTCATCAGGGAGATCAAGAAGATAACCGGTGAGGGTGGAAACTGTAACGCCAATGAGTGCTCCCCATGCTACTACACCAAATCCCTCTTGATAAGCACCCCAAAATATCCCAATAAAAAAGAGAAGTCCTGTCCACATACTGTCTTGAAACATTACTTGACCCACTCCTCTTAAAAGTGTACGAGGAAAATCTTTAATAGTATTCTCCTTTATTGAATTCATCGTTGCCATATTTAATTTATTTAAATTAACATAATTTAAACATTTTAACATTTCATAATGTTCATGTGAACATTAAGGACTAATAAATGTTAAAAATATAGTTACAAATTTATAAAAAATATTTGATATGCACATGGCAGACGCGCTGATTAGCACTCCGGTGGCGATTATTTCAGGAGTCGCAGCAGCAACATTACTTTCTATATCCGGTTATAAGGTTAATAAACAAAAAGCTGAAAACTCACGCATAGTGCCATTGATGGGCGTCTTGGGAGCATTTATATTTGCTGCTCAGATGCTTAATTTCACTATTCCGGGCACAGGTTCTTCCGGACATATTATAGGAGGTATATTTCTCGCCGCTTTCCTTGGTCCTTGGGCTGCTTTCATAACTTTATCATCAGTGTTGATTATTCAATGTCTGATTTTTGCAGACGGAGGATTGATGGCTCTCGGCTGCAATATTTTAAATATGGCAGCAATGTCTACTTTAATAGGCTATCCATTCATTTTCAAACCGATCTTAAAGGGAGGGAAATCGACTGTAAGAATTATTATCGCTTCAGTATTGGCGTGCTTGATAAGTTTGGAACTCGGGGCGTGTGCCGTGACTTTAGAAACGGAACTTTCCGGCATCACGGCATTACCCGTATCATCTTTCTTGGCTTTGATGACCGGTATTCATCTTCTGATCGGCATCGGCGAAGGTCTCGCCACTGCTGCGATATTGGTATATATTGAAAGGGTTAGACCAGACCTTCTCAATCATTCTTATATGTCTGCAACTAAGCCAAACCAATCATTGAAAAAGATATTGTGGGGATTCGGAGTTGCTACCGTGATTTTAGCAGGCGGATTGGCATTTTTTGCTTCTGAATATCCTGACGGTTTGGAATGGAGTATTCAAAAAATAACGGGGTCAACTGATTTGGAAAGTAAGCCTTCTCAATTAGGAATCGTTCTGGAGAAGTTTCAACATGCCACTTCTATTATGCCTGACTATGAAAATAATTTTGCCGGCATATTCGGTGCTTTGGCAGTTATCATATTAGTTTGGGGTATAAGTGCACTTCTTACAAAACACAGAATAAAATCTCATAAAAAAATTGAAAACATCCAAAATTGAAAAAGCATATCTCACTCTTGTAAAACTTGAACAACAGGAAAGCTTGGGATTTGAGCCGGACACGAGAATAAACATTCTCGTGACGTTGCTTTTTCTAATTATATTGTTGAGTATTCCACTTCAAAAAATCTCAATGATAATTTGGTTTGCAATATATCCGATAGTGGTTGCGGCAATTTTAGGATTAAGTTTCACCAAGATTTTCTTGCAGTCCCTATATGTTCTGCCTTTATTGATATTTATCGGAATATTCAATCCCATAATGGATAATAAAATTGTTTTTTCAATAGGCAGTTTAGGAATTTCAAATGGGTGGATTACATTCAGTTCCATTATCCTTAGAGGACTTTTAGCAGTTGAAAGTGTATTAATCCTGATTGAAAAATCCGGATTTCTTCAAATATGCCGCGGATTAAGGAATCTGGGAATTCCATCGTTTCTCACAAATCAATTATTATTTGTCTATCGCTATCTTACAGTATTACTTTTGGAGATGGTCAGACTCAGACGTGCAATAGATTCTCGAGGATTTGGCAGGAAACATCTACCAATGAAATTATGGGGTAAAGTTTTGGGACAATTATTTATTCGCACAATTGACAGGTCAGATAGGATATATCAATCCATGTTAGCGAGAGGTTTCACAGGGGAAATGCCGCCTCCCATGGGGACTTCTTCTAAAATAAAAACACAGGATGTCGTCTATTGCCTGTCCTGGATTCTTTTATTTATTTGCTTAAGAATTTTCAATTTTTCTGTATTAATTTTTAATTGAAAAGCAATATATGAGTCATCATTATATACAGTTTTCGGATGTTCACTTCACTTATCCGAGTGGTCAGGAAGCACTGAAAGGGGTCAGTTTTAGAATCAACCATGGTGAAAGAGTGGCATTGCTGGGTCGTAACGGCGCCGGCAAGTCAACTGTCATTTTACTCACAAACGGCATATTGATGGCAGACAAGGGGGATGTCAATGTAGGTGATGTTCCTATTCAGAAAAACACTCTTCCAATTGTGAGACAATCTGTAGGATTGGTTTTTCAAAATCCGGATGATCAACTATTCATGCCCACAGTGGAAGAAGATATAGCGTTCGGACCTCAAAATATGAAATTACCCGACTTTGAAATAGAACGTCGTATAACGGAAGCTCTTGATAAAGTTGGAGCCCAAAATCTCAGAAAAAGATTAAACTCAAGTTTATCAGGTGGGCAGAAAAGATTGATTTCAATAGCTTCTGTTTTGTCGATGGAGCCATCTATACTCGTGCTGGATGAACCATCTGCCAACCTTGACTTCTTCGCTCGAAAAGATTTAATCAAAATTTTAAAAAATTTTGATCATACCCAATTAATTGCAACACATGATCTGAATCTCGTAAAAGAAATTTGTCCCCGTAGCATTATAATAGAAGATGGCAAAGTGATTGCGGATGGATCTACTGAAGAAATTCTAAATAATGACGAATTGCGGAAAAGATTGGGGTTATAAGAGTATTAAATTTGAACTAAATCGGAAATAATAAGTTTTATTATTGAATGGAATCCACTTTTATTTCATTAAGTTGAATAATATAAAAACTATATCTATAAATTATGGCACATGTTTTTACTCCGGAAGAGACTCGAAGAAGAAAGATAATATATTTTTGGATGCATATTCTTGTATTGATTCTTTCCTTATTTTTGGTTATTTTCATTTCAATAGATACTTTTAAAAACATAGCATTTTACAAAGAGGAGCGCTTCCAAATGATTCAATTTTGGATTTGTATTGCTTTCCTCGTAGATTTCTTTGTGGAATGGATAATTGCGGAGAAAAAGGGTCATTATCTATGGACTCATTTCCTCTTTTTCCTTGTAGCGATTCCTTATACTGCCATCATAGATTATTTCGGATGGCAATTTCCGGAAAAAGTGGAATACTTGATTCGCTACATCCCCTTAGTTAGAGGAGGCTACGCATTGGCAATGGTTGTGAATTGGCTGACTGCCAATAAAGCTACCGGATTGTTCTTAAGCTATACGATTTCGTTGATTGCCACACTATATTTTTCAAGTATTATCTTCTTTGTTTTTGAGCAGCATGTTAATCCGGAGGTCAACACCTACAGCGATGCAATTTGGTGGGCAGCCATGGATATGACTACGGTAGGCTCAAATATTATCGCGGTTACTCCAGTCGGTAGAATATTATCAGTATTACTTGCAGCACTCGGTATGATGTTATTCCCGATATTTACTGTTTATATTACCAATATCATTCAGAATCGAAATCAACGAGGATTACAAATCGGTCAGGGTAATTTCTTATCGGATGATGAATTGTCTGCGAGTCAGGCTTCGAAAGATCAACCTCAGGCTTCTTCAAAAGAAGAATCTTCAGTAGCACCAAATTCCGAATCTTAATTTTATTATAAAAATCAAATACTTAAAAACCCCGGTCAAATTATTGACGCGGGGTTAATTATTTAGTATGGCTCTATTTCTAACTTTATTCGTATCTCAAAGCTTCAATCGGGTCAAGAGAAGCCGCTTTCTTTGCAGGATACCAGCCGAAGAAAATACCAGTCACAGTGCATACCGCAAACGAAAGCAAAACCGACCATGGCTGGATANACNATGTGCCAATGTGCAATTATGTTCACCATCCATGATGCAAAAACTCCTATTAGGATTCCAATTACCCCTCCGCTTATGCTGATTATGATGGATTCTATCAGAAATTGAGAAAGNATATCTATTCNTCGCGCTCCGATAGCCATTCTCAATCCTATTTCACGTGTGCGTTCAGTNACTGATACATACATGATATTCATAATTCCGATTCCACCTACAAGGAGAGATATCCCCGCTATGCAAGCCAATAATACAGTCAACATATCGGAAGTAGAGCTTATCATCGAACTCAATTCCTGTTGCGAACGAATTTCAAAATTTGCATCCTCTTCCGGATTTATCTTGTGATTGAATTTTATAACTCTTTCAATATCTGCAATTGTCTCTTCGGTTCTATCCTCATCTTCCGCACTTGCAAAAAGACTTTGGATATAATCTATAGCCAGGACACGCTTCATAACCGTGGTGTAAGGAGCCAATACAACATCATCCTGGTCTTGCCCCATGGAGTTGGTACCCTTTGACTCAAGCACACCTACAACCGTTAGGGGTATATTACCAAATCTAACTACTCTCCCTACAGGATTCTCACCCCCGGGAAAAAGATTATCAACAACGGTTTTACCGAGTACACAAACCTTTGCAGCAGTTTTAATATCATGGTCAGAAAACATTGTGCCATCTGTAATTTTTAATTTTCTTATTTGCAGATAATCCGGAGCTATACCGGTGATTTGTGTCGGATAATTCTTATTGCCGTTAATCATTTGTCCTGCAGAACTGACCATTGGGGATACTCCCGCCACGCTACCAATCTCTTTGACTGAAAGATAATCTTCCACTTTCAAAGTCTGCATATCATCACTGCTCTGATTGACACCTCCTCTCTGCATATTTCCGGGGAAAATCATAATCATATTCGATCCCATCTCCGAAATTTGCTCGCGTATGCTCTGTTTTGAACCCTGTCCGATTGCCAACATAGTAATGACGGATGCAACCCCTATTATAATGCCGAGCATCGTCAGAAAGCATCTCAATTTATTATTGTTTAATGCCTTAAAAGCTATTTTAAAAAGNTTGCCNNTGTTCATATANCAATCGNNTTNTACTGGTAATNTNTCAAATGCTTCGCGAGCNNANAGAGGGGAGGGATNCNATNAATCCTCCACAATTTTACCATNACGCAAAACTATATTTCTTGAAGAATAAGCGGAAAGTTCAGGATTATGGGTTACGAATATAATAGTTCTTCCTTTCTCATGCAATTCTTGAAACAGAGTCAGAATGCTGAAGGATGTGCGAGTATCCAAATTACCGGTGGCTTCATCGGCGAGAATAATCACAGGATTATTCACCAACGCTCGGGCGATAGCAACACGCTGTTGCTGACCACCTGACATTTGATTGCTCTTATGGTTCAGACGTTCTCCAAGACCTACAGCCTTTAAAGCTTCAATGGCTCGCTGACGCCTTTCCGATGCACTCACTGAAGAATTATATAGCAAGGGAAGCTCAACATTTTCCACTGCAGTTGTCTTTGGCAGCAGATTATAATTCTGAAATACGAATCCAATTTTTCTGTTGCGGGTGACAGCGCGCTGATTTTTACTCATCTTCTGCACCGACATTCCATCTAAAAGATATTCTCCGGATGTGGGAGTATCAAGGCAACCAAGCAAATTGAGCAATGTAGACTTGCCGGAACCGGATGTTCCCATTATCGTTACAAATTCACCCTCCTTTATATTGAACGATACGCCCCGAAGTGCTTTAACTTTTTCACCCCCGACAATAAATTCACGCCTTAGTTTTTCTACCTTTATTATATCTTTCTTGTCCAACACCTCTGAAGGTATCTCTTCCTCAATGATAACAAGATCTTCTTTCATATTCTTACTTAATTATCAATCTCATTTTTTCTTTTTTCCGGGAGGTCCGGGCGCGAATGGACTCCTTTCCTCATTACTCTTTTCAACAGGAGCAGCAGTTTCATAACCGGTTGCTACAACTTCACCTACTGTCAGACCTGCAAGAATTTCTGTGTTAATACCGTTACTTCGGCCAATTTTTACAACGGTAGATCTTAATTTATTATCTTTAACCACCCAAACCGCTTTTTCATCGGGACCTGAAACTTTTATTTCACCATTATTCTCAGGTTGGGGCAATTTTGAATTTTCATTGGCTTGAGGCTTGAAATTAAATGCAGACGACGGAAGCATCAACACATCCTTCTCTTCCAAAACATAAATAGTCAAATTAGCGGTCAAACCGGGAATCAACTTATGGTCAGGATTGGAAGTAGCCACTATCACTTCATAGGTTACAACATTACTTGTGGTTGTGGGACTTAATCTGACTTGAGATACCTTTCCCTCAAAGATATCATCCGGATAAGCATCAACAGAGAATGTTACTCTTTGACCGACTTTTACCTGACCTATATCGGCTTCATCTACATTCCCTACTATTTGCATATTGTCCAAGTCTGCTATAGTATAAAGATTGGCAACGTTCATATTAGCCACAACCGTCTGACCTACCTCCACTTCACGTGAGATTATAATACCATTAATGGGGGAGTAGATTTCCGCATAATTGAGATTCTTTGCCGCTCTGACTTTATCAGCCACAGCCTTATCGTAAGCAGCTTTTGAAACTTTTAAATCCTTTGATGTCGTTTGAAATTCATAATCGCTGATTAATTGTTTATCATGAAGAGCCTTGTCACGATTATAATTTGCAAGATTGTATTCGTATGTAAGTCTGGCTGACTCTACATTAGCCTCGGCACTTTTAAGGTCGCTCTCGAGAAGAGTCTTTTCAATTTCTGCAAGTAATTCCCCTTTCGTCACGATGGAATTATAATCGGCATATAATTTGTCAATAATTCCGGTTACTTGCGTACCGACATCAACCTGTGTAACGGATTCAACCGTACCGGTAGCAGTAACTGTTTCATTTAAGTCTCCTTTTTCTACTTTGACAGTAATAAGACTCTCTTCAGATTTTTTACCACAAGAGAATAATCCTGTAAATAAAAAAATTGAGATGCCGATTGTGAGATATTTATATATTTTCATTTTACTTTAAAAATTTACTTGTGAAGTACGATAAAATTCTATCATTTTCTGACCCAACATTGCCATATATTTAGATTGTAAAACTGAATATTGGGCTTCAATCAAAGTGCTGTGAGCGGTCAGAAGTTCCAGGGCATTTATATATCCTAATTTGAATCGCTCAATCGCCAGATCATCCGATATTTTAGCCGATTTTAATTGAGAATCTGCGGCTAAATATTGTGATTGAGCTGAAGTAGTGTCAACATACCAATTTTCTACAATCTGACTTAATTCAGTCATACGGTCGTCTATGTTTAATTGAGCTTCTTGCTGACTTAATCTTGCTTTGGCAGTTGCTGTTTGAGTCTTTTTGTTATCGAAAATAGGGATAGACAGCGAAACTCCGATTTGCTCATTTAAAGTTTGCTTCAAACTTTCACCAAATGAGACTCCGGGAGCGTTGTAACCTGTACCTATGCCGGCGTTTAGAGATATATTGGGAGCGTGTCCCATCTTAGCAATCTTAATGTCATACTCGGATATATCTTTTTCCAATTCCAAGCCTTTTATCGCTTCATCAGTTTGGCAGGCAAGTTTATAACTCTCTTCAATCGGAGGGAGTGCAGCCAAAACCTGCCCTGGAGTGAATTCCACTTTTACGACACTGAGTTTATCTTCAATATTCATTTGAAGAAGTTTCTTCAAATCCATGCAACGGGTGTTATATATGCCTTCCGCATTGGTAAGATTATATAAATCCTGCTCATATCGTGCTTTCAACTGAGCATAATCCACACGCGACATTTTGCCTGCCGTCATTAATTGATACGCCCTCTCTTCAGTAGCTTTGCTTAATTCAACGGCGCTTTTGGAAATCTCAATAGATTCGAAGGCGTATAAGATATTGAAATAAGCCTGCAAAATGTCAGTTTCAAGCGAACGGAATAGCTCCCCGGTAGCAATCTTACTTCTTTCTGCCTGAATTTTGTTTTTATTGATAGTATTTTCGCGAACACCACCATTCCAAACTGTCCAACCGGCATTCAAACCGTAATTACTGTTATATACATTTTTATTAGCACCCCAAGGAGCATTTATATATGAATGTTTAGTAGAAAAATCAAGAGTTGGCTGCCATTGCCCGCGAGCCTCATCTAAATTCAATTCAGCACTTTGCTCCGAAAGACGGGATTTTTTTAACATAATATTATTCTCCCTGGCATAATCAACACATTCGGTGTAATTAAATGTATAATCTGAAGCCAAAACTGTAGAAATACCTCCAATCGGGAGAAGCGATAAAATAAGAAAAGTCAGTTTCATGTTGCAATAATAGCAATAAAAACTGACTTTTACAAATTTTAATATATCTGTTATCTGAGAGAAAATTATCTTCTATATTTCATACTCTTCCCCTAATCATACTTCACAAATTGTCCTTGATTATTGAATTTTAATTCAAACCCATTAGCGATATCAAGCTCAAAGCCTCCGTGAGTATTTTCAATTTCGACTAGCTTTTCACCGCTATGATTAATCTTAATATATTCGCTCACATCCTTGGGAATAAAGAATGAAGGGACTGTGTGATTCTTGGCAACTTCCACATCTTTCCAATTCCCGTTATTGTCGAATTTAACTTCAGAGCCATCCGTCAAAACAACTTCATATTCTGAAACGCGCCCGAAGTCTTTATCTATTTTTATCACACTCACCTTGGCTTTGAAGTTATCTGTGAGTATTGTCTGAGCCGCTTTTGGCAATATTGAAGCATCCCGCGAGTAAGTGTCGCGTGAATATGAGCCAAAAGCCATACCGAATATAGCAATAATCGCTAATAAAATTTTCTTATTCATAATAAAATAGTGTTTGGTGAATCATTAATTTGAGAGTTTAAAAGGTCTTTAAGCATTATTTCTTTATGGTTTGCTTTTACCTACAGGAGGTTCAGTGAGAGTAATTCTAATTATATTTGTCCTGTCAAGACTCTTGGAAATTGCTTGCTCAAAGAAATCCATATATTTTGGTAGAAATCTTTCACAAATAAGTCTTAATGCTTCAATTTTTTCGGAATCCTCCTTTACCTGTTCCGCTTTCCCAACAGCAATCGCGGAATTAAAATATTCCGTAAAATTTTGCTTTTCTTTTTCATATGCAGGTGTACATCTGCTCACGGCTGAGATACTCACAATTGGCAGATGATTAATACATTCGATCTTCTCACCTTCATAGGCGCAATGAAAATAAAATACCTTTTCATTTTTTCTAACCATATTCAGGGGCACAGCGTAAGGCGTGCCGTCCGGACGGGTCATACTCAAAGTAATAAATGGTGCTTTATCAAAAACCTCAAGAGCCCATTCAGAGTCCCTTTGACGATCTTTCCTTCTCATTTGTTTCATCCACTAATACGAATTTAATTTCTTGAGTACCTAAAATTAGAACATATTATTTCCTTAATATGTTCTTAGAGCCTGTACATTATATCTTACGCTGAAGGAACAGCATTTATAAATGGACAGGCTCTAATGTTGAAATATCTCTCAATCTCCTAATAGATGAAGGCTTATTCTTTTTTGTAGGTTTAGTTAGATTATTTAAAGGAGTCGGGTAGGTCGTTTTCATAGAGAATAACATCACCCGGACGCAGGATAGTAGACAATATTTTTTGGGCTTCATCGAAAGATGATGCGTAATGAAGATTCTTTTTGTTAAATCCGGTTTTCATAACGCCGTTTGACAAATAATCNNGGTTATATTCATTTACAATTATTACTACANCGGAGTTTTTCCCTATATGCTNTNCGAGTTCCTCATTCAGTTCTTCACGTTTATCTCCTAATTCTATCATTCCGGGAGTTNCGCNAATTCTTTTGCCGGTGTCAAATTTACCCAAGACTTCCAATGCCATCTTCGACCCTATAGGATTAGAGTTGAAAGCGTCATCAATAATTGNTACTCCGCCGGGGGTCTTTTTGATGCTAAGTCTGTGNTCAACCTGACCAACCNTCTTAACACCTAATTTAATTTTATCTTCACTGACTCCAAGTTTATGAGCCATTATAATAGCAGCAAGAAGATTGGAAATGTTACATTCTCCCACCAATTGAGTTGAAAATTCGAGACGATTCCGATCAGGTGTAATCATATCGAATGTTGTCCCGTCAGCTGAATATTTAATATTTTCAGCTTTATAATCTGCATTCGCAGGATTAGATATACCATAACGGATACATTCAGTAATTTCAACTTTCCCATTGGCAATTGGCTCGAAATCATTATTTACCACAACAAATCCGGATTTTGGAAGTGCATCTGCAAGTTCGAATTTTGTGGAGCAAACAGTATCAATATTCCCGAATGTTTCAAGATGCATCGGTCCTACGGCAGTGATAATGCCGCAGTGAGGATTTACCAAATCACAAATTTCCTTTATATCCCCTTTTTGCTTGGCGCCCATTTCGCAGATAAATACTTCGGTATACGGCTTCATCATTTCCCTCACAGTTCGAATAACACCCATCGGGGTATTATAACTCCCGGGAGTCATAAGGGTTTCAAATTNCTNTGACAGAATGGTATGCAGNTAATNTTTTNTTGAAGTNTTGCCATAGGAACCTGTAATACCTACAATTTTTAAATCAGGCATTGAATTCAAAATATTTTTTGCCTCATTCCAATACTTTTTGTTGATTCTGTTTTCCACAGGTTTAAGTAGCCGGACGGCAGCGATAACAAATGCCCACGATATGACACATATCAGCATGAGGACCGCTAATGTCAATCTCGGTCCATTATAAAACGCGACTTCATCAGTAGCAGACCCACAAAAAATAATTGTAATTATATACGGAATCAAAGCTAATACCCATGTTACAGAGAATATTCTCTTTACTCTATTGGTGACAACGAGAGGCTTCTTATATTTAGCCCTTAAAATCATAAAGATTTTAATAAGACAGACAAGAGCAGTCAACAAAGCCGATAAAGGTGCGTTCAGAAGAGTTGACATCAGAAGGAATGCCAGAGCCAAATCGGTCAATCGCCAGCCGGTCATAAAATTACCCTGTTCGAGCCATCTCCAATACCGGCTTATCCTATAACTGTTTTGCTGAAGTATATGGATATCTCTTTTGAAATTTAATAATAAATAACATCCACCGATTATGTAAATAACAATAAGAAAAATACTCATATCAATTATTGTTTGTCAATCTTCAATTCATTTTTAAAAAATTCTCTGATCACTGCTTTAAAAGCAACCGGATTATCCAGGAAACTATAATGTCCGCAATTTGGAAAATTCACGAGCCCGGCATCGGGAATAAGACGTTCCATAGTTTTAGCATCCGAAAGGGGAGTGGCAGTGTCTTTCTCGCCCCAAATTAATAAGGTAGGTGCTGAAATAGCCGGCATTACGTGTTTTAAATCCTCATTAACACATTTGCTCATAATTCCGCGCATCATTGGAGATGAATTACGATAATCCGCCGACCCTGCTTTTCCTCTATATTTATCCAAAAGTTGTCCCCCAAGTTTTTTGCCGAAAATAAAGGGTAATAAGTGTTTAAGAGTTTTATAACTGTAAACCTTTAAATAATATTTTGGTTTTCTTTTTGGCTTAATTCCTGCGGCGTCTACCAATACGAGTTTATGGATATCTTTATTTCTTGAGGAAAGAAGAATCCCTATTCGTCCTCCAAAGCTATGACCAAGAAGGGATACATCCTTTAATCCTAATTTCTGAATAAATTTTTCTATTAATGATGTAAAATCTTCAACTCCCCATACCTCTTTCGGTTCTTCACTCAGTCCGTGACCCGGCAGATCAACATTGATTACTCTCATTCCGGGTTCTAAGGTTTTAGCGATACTCTCCACTGTGTGAATATTGCAACCCCAGCCATGCATAATAATAATCGGGAGACCATCCGGATTACCCGAATCGGAATAATGCAATTTCAATCCATCCAAGACAATATCTTTCTCCATCAGAATAGCATGTTTAGAAAGTCTGTTTTACACATTAATTGAATTATGCCTGACCTGCATTAACAATCGGAGAAGCCGGCTCATCACCACACAGTACCACCAGCAGATTGCTTACCATTGCCGCCTTTTGGGATTCAGTGAGATTGATTGCATTACCTTCTTCAAGACGTTTCAGAGCCATTTCCACCATAGAAACGGCTCCATCAACTATTTTTTCACGAGCGGAAATAATGGCGGAGGCTTGCTGTCGTCGGAGCATGACAGCTGCAATTTCAGGAGCGTAAGCAAGATAATTCAGACGTGCCTCCACAACTTCAATACCCGCTAATGCCAAGCGTTCATTTATTTTATGCTCCAAAAGGTCATTAATCTCCTCGCCACCATCTCGCAAAGTCAACTCATCAGGATGTCCGGGTTGCGGGTCGTAGGCAAATTTAGAAGTCACCTCACGCAGAGCTGCATCGCTTTGGATTCTGACGAATCTGTCTAAAGCCATCGCATTTATTCCGGATTGCTGACCCGACAGGGATGCTGCATCCAAATCAAATACTACTTTATAAGTATCCTTAACTCTCCATACCAATACCATACCTATCAGCACCGGATTGCCGACTCTATCATTCACTTTTATCGGGTCAATATCCATATTGCGTATCCTGAGTGATATGCTTTTTCTACTGATAAACGGGTTAGTCCAGAAATATCCTACCTTCTTGCAGGTTCCCACATATTTACCGAAAAATATCATTACGCGGGCTTCATTCGGTTCCTGAACAAAATATCCAACAGCTCCTAAAATGAAAAGAATAAATAAAATTGCCGTGCAACCTACCGATAACCATAGATTTTCATCTTGACCGATATATATACATAGACCCATCAACACGGGGATTAGGATAAAGGTGAAGAAAATCATCAAAAACCCATTTATCAGCAACCCTTTATATTCATATTCTTTATTAGTATCCATAATTTCGCTTTTATACTTTAATTCTTAANTTNNTCTATATATCTTTTCAAAATNTNGGAATAAGCGTCAATGCGTCTGTCGCGAAGGAATGGCCACCATCTCCTGACATTTTCAGAACGGCTTAAGTCAACTTCCACCCATTTTTCTTCAGCTAATGACTCACTGCAGGTTAAAAGATATTCTCCTTGAGGACCGCATATAAAACTTGAACCCCAGAAATTAATTCCTGATGTAGCTCCGGAAGGATCCTCTTCATAACCCACACGGTTGACACTCACAACCGGCAATCCGTTGGCAATAGCATTTCCTCTCTGAATCGTTATCNAAGCATCACGTTGTCTCNCCTTCTCATCATCAGGATCATCAGGATTCCATCCGATAGCAGTAGGGTAGATTAATAAATCCGCTCCTTGCATAGCCATGAGTCTGGCGGCTTCGGGATACCATTGATCCCAACACACCAGGACACCCAATCTTCCAATTGAAGTCTCTATCGGATTAAATCCCATATCTCCGGGAGTGAAATAAAATTTTTCGTAAAACCCGGGATCGTCGGGTATATGCATCTTTCTATACATACCTGCCACACCACCATCTTTTTCAAACACCACAGCAGTGTTATGGTAAACTCCGGGTGCGCGACGTTCAAATGCGCTTGTCACCAACACCACTCCATATTGACGAGCTATCTCACCGTAGAAATCAGTAAAATCGCCGGGCAATTCTGATGCCAGATCAAATAAATCTACATCTTCTGTTTGACAAAAATAGAGAGAATCATGCAATTCCGACAAAACTATCAATTCCGCACCTTCTTCGGCGAGATTGGCAATTGCCGTATGGTTTCTGCTGCGATTCAAGTCAATATCGTTTGAAAAGGAGTGTTGCACAACTCCGATTTTTAATTTCTTATTTTTCAGATTATCCATTATTCTGCAATAATTGAATCATTAAAATATCCTTCGGGTAATTGCATTGTGGCACAATGCAATGAGCCGTGCTGCTTAATTAAAGCCCGGCAGTTTATACTGATAATTTCATGTTCGGGAAAAGCAATTTTAAGCGTTTGCTCCGCAAGCTTATCGTTTGCCGGCTGACCGTAAATCGGTAAAAATATTTTATCTTCCGTAATCAGATAGTTAGCGTATGTTGCGGGTAATCTTTGACCATCCTCGTCATAAATGGCATCGGGCATCGGGANTTCAATCAGATNATATGGATTCCCTTCTTGAGTGCGGAAAAGAGTCAGTTGGGCTCTCATCTTTAATAATTCCTCAAAGTGTTCATCATCCACATCTCTGCAACCAACGAAAAGTATAGTATCTTGAGGCGCAAAACGTGCGAGAGTATCTATATGTGAATCAGTGTCATCTCCCGCTAAATAGCCGTAATCCAACCAAAGAATATGGCTCACACCGAGTCTTTCTCTTAATATATCGTTTAATTCAGCCTTGGATTTTCCCCCATTTCTATTAGGCGATGTCAGGCAACGAGTAGTTGTCAGAAGAGTTCCTCTGCCATCCGTCTCTATAGAACCACCTTCAAGAATAAAATCCCTTTCATTTCTGTATTGTTCAGGCAAGATAAGGAATTTATCTCTCAATTGAAGATTTACCAAGTTATCTTTATCTGAGGCAAATTTCAGACCCCAACCGTTAAATCCGAAGTCAAGAGAGCGTTTTCGTCCGTTTCGCTCAACTGAGATCGGACCATAATCCCGAGTCCATGTGTCGTTAAACTCTGCTTGAATTATGATTACACGTTCAGGATGACTTAATTTGGAGAAACGATTTTCTGCATACTCTCTGTTTTGACATAACAGAATCACAAAAATTCCATTATCGGTCAATGCGGAAATAATATCGAAATAACAATTCTCAACTTCCGTCAACATATATGCCCAATCTGTTGAAGGATTGGGGAGAGCCATTAATATGGAAGTTTTACCTTCCCACTCGGCGGGGAAAATTATTTGAGGGGAGATATGACGTTCTGAAATCACTTTTTAAAATTTATATCTGTTTTATCTTCAAAGTTAATTCGTTTTTTCTTAAATTTGCGCATATAAGCAGAAAAAATTGCAATAATAATATTATGAACGATACAAGAAAGGAATTTGACCGGGAGATTGCGCGTTGCAGAGAGGTATATGAAAAGAAAATGCGGGATTACGGCACATCATGGCGAATTATGCGACCAAAATCATTGACCGACCAAATTTATATCAAAGCTAAACGCATCAGGTCGTTAGAAGAAAAACATGGTCATTCTGCCGTGGATGAAGGTATAGAGCCCGAATTTATCGGAATTGTCAACTATTGCGTAATGGCATTAATACAATTAAGACTCGGCGTGGGGGAGAGTCTTGAACCGGCTGAAGCTCTGCATCTGTATGATGACACTATCTCGAAAGCTACTTCTTTGATGCTGAATAAAAATCATGATTATGATGAAGCATGGCGTCAGATGAGAGTCAGTAGTTTCACTGATATTATATTGCAAAAACTCCTCAGGACAAAAGAGATAGAATCAAATGACGGCAAAACAATTGTTTCTGAAGGGATAGATGCAAACTATATGGATATGATTAATTATGCCTTATTTGCACTGATAAAACTGACGGAAGCGGATAAATAAAATATTATGGCAGCCCAAAACCCCATTCTTGACAATTCCCGAACAATAGCACTCAAGTCTACTTCCGGAATTATATCTTTAATCACATGGATTATCAGATTAACTACCGGAGCAACATTTATAGTATCAGGATTTGTCAAAGCTATTGATCCACACGGAACTTACTATAAATTAGTGGATTATATGGGTGCCATGCACTTGCCTGCATATCATAATATTCTGATTGTCTGTGCTTTCTCACTTTTTACATACGAATTTATCGTTGGAATTTTCTTAATTACAGGGTGTTTCCGCAGATCTGCGCCGATTTTTGCAGCTATCTTCATGGCAGTGATGCTCCCCCTTACATTTTGGATTGCAATTTGGAATCCCGTGGCAGACTGCGGTTGTTTCGGCGATGCATTCATACTGAGCAATTGGGCAACATTCTGGAAAAATGTTGTTCTAACACTATGCGTGATATGGCTTTTGAAATTCAACTCAATCTGCAGATGCCTGATAATGCCTTCCATACAATGGATAGCATTTATAATCAGTGGAGGATACATAATTATTATAGGAGCTATTGGTTATATATATCAACCTTTGTTAGACTTTCGTCCCTATCCAATTGGCGAAACATTGATTGAAAGTACCTCTGAAGATGATTCTGCTATTGATGATGATACTCTTTATGTCTATACCAAAGACGGAGTAGAGAAAAAATTTTCAATAAACGACAATCTTCCTGATGAAGAATCCGGCTGGGAGTTTGTCAGAAGAGAAAATCAAAATGAGGGAGACAATAGTCTTTCCAATCCGGAAGAAGGACTTTTGGGGAAAGATAAAAACTTTAGAATATGGAGCGAAGATGGTAAAGATGATATAACTGAAGATGTCCTGTCTTCTGAAGAAAGACAAATTCTTCTTTTAATGCCTGATTTGAAAGATGTTTCCATTTCCGNCACATGGCAAATAAATTCTCTCTATGACTGGGCTATGGATAATGACATAGATTNNGNAGGGATTTGTGAATGGAAATCAAAACGAAATAGAGAATTGGAAAGACCTGTCGCTTGCATATTATCCTATTTTTACCGCTGATGAGACAGAATTAAAGATGATTGCCAGGGGGAATCCGGCTATTGTTTATGTCGACCATGGCAAAATCAAATGGAAAAGCACATTGCGCGCTATGGAAATTAAGGATTTTCAATCAAAAAACGCTTCATCTGATCCGGAATCTTACGCTCGCGATGACAAAGCGATTCTATACAATACCTCCGGAACTTACGTAGCATTAATGGCATTATTAATTTGCTTCTCAATTATCCCTTTCCGCCGTCTGTTCTCAGGATTAAAAAAACAGATTTAATCTTAAAATTTGCTCGTTAATCGTGATGATAGGGAAGACCATTGATGATTGAGAATCCTCGATACACTTGCTCAGTGAAAAATAATCTTACCATTTCATGATTGAAAGTCATGCGCGACAGGGATATTTTTGCATCGCTTCGCTGATAGACACTATCCGAAAAGCCATAAGGTCCGCCTATCACAAAAATAATTCTTTTTCTTCCGCTTGACATCTGACGTTGCAGATATTCGGCAAATTCGCGCGAAGAATATTCCTTACCTGCCTCATCAAGCAGAATGACATAATCGGAATCAGTGAGATTTTTGAGTATCAGTTCACCCTCAGACTCTTTTTGTTCCTTTTCTGAAATTTTTCCGGCTCGTTNNGAGTCAGNTAATTCGATAATCTTNTATGAAANAAAGCGTNTTAACCTTTTGCAATACTCGGCAATACCTTCTTTTATGTAATTTATGGATGTTTTTCCAATAGTCAGTAAAATTATATCCATAATTTTTTTTAAATTTGTAGTTCCACAAAATTAATAAAAATATATAGATTACTCCCAAATATGAAGACAAAGGATGAATTAATCGATGAACTTCTTCAACTCGCTTTTGAAGAAGATTTAGGAGANGGCGATCACACCACCTTATCCNCAATACCNGCCGATGCTATGGGCAGAAGCAAATTGATTATAAAAGAAGAANGAATATTATCAGGTGTGAACGTAGCTCGCAAAGTGCTCCATAAAATTGATCCGGCAATAAAAATGACGGTCATGATTGAGGATGGCGCTCAGGTGAAGCCTGGAGATGTGGCTTTTACTGCAGAAGGTCCGGTGCGCTCTCTTCTTATTGCCGAACGCACAATGCTCAACATTATGCAAAGGATGAGTGGTGTGGCGACGATGACTGCACGCTATCAGAAGCAACTTGAAGGTTTGCACACAAAAGTTCTGGATACCCGAAAGACAACACCCGGCATGAGAATGTTGGAGAAAGAAGCGGTAGCCTGTGGCGGAGGCACCAATCATAGAATCGGACTCTTCGATATGATTTTGATCAAAGATAATCACATAGATTTTGCAGGTGGAATAGAAAAAGCCATAAATAGAGCAAATGAATATTGTAAAGCCAACGGCAAAAACTTGAAAATTGAAGTAGAGGTAAGAAGTCTTGATGATATNAAAAGAGTAATNGCGAATGGAGGCGTCGACCGCATTATGTTTGACAATTTCACTCCGGAACTCACTAAGGAAGCAGTGCAGTTGGTAGATGGTAAATATGAAACGGAATCATCGGGCGGAATTACTTTGGAAAATCTGAGAGCCTACGGTGAAGCGGGAGTTGATTTTATTTCTGTCGGTGCGTTGACTCATAGCGTTAAAGGTCTTGACATGTCGTTTAAGGCATTTTAATGATAATTATCCGTGCTAAATGCATAAGGAAATCAATTGGGAATTAATGTGTCCGGAGGGTTTCCGGGATAGGGTGATGCGCCTTCTCAAATACCCTCCGGGAAGTGAGGGTTCGGAGAAAGTATATGGCACTTTGTTCCCGGAAGAAATCATAACTCTGAATTTTGATGAGGAGACTTCGGAAGAAGAGAAATCCAAACGTTTTGAAATTCTCAAAAAATATTCTGAAGCCTGGGGGGAATATGGGGAAGCCTTGGCAATTAAGGNAATAGTTGAAAAAGGTCATACCATTCGAGATTGGAATTGGAAACCTCCTAAAGGGAAGGGGGAAATAGATATTATTTCTCAAAAAGGGAATANAATTATTTTTATTGAGGTCAAGGCGNGTTGCGGATTTATCAACGATCCGTGGAAAGCAATTGACGATAAAAAAATCAGAAATTTATGTCGCGGAGCTGATATATACCTGAAAATGCAGAAGGAAGACTACGAATATCAGTTTGATGTTGTATTGTTAAGAGGGAATTACTTGAATTATGAATTAGAATATATAGAGGATGCCTTTGTGTGTCCTCTCCGAACGTTCCGATAGCCGGGGTTATCTCAAGGTCATAACTCAAATAAATTTTAAATCTTTATTCTTCCAAACTTGGGTTAATTTACATAAATTTTTGTTACCTTTGCAAGTTGGGTATAGGATTTAGTCAATTCAGAATTTCAAAAAGGCATAATGAAATATATCGGAGCGCATGTAAGTGTCAATGGAGGAGTTGCCCAAGCACCTCTTAACGCTATGGAGATTGGAGCAAAAGCTTTTGCCCTTTTCACCGGCAACCCATCCCGTTGGTCGTCAAAACCTATACCGGAAGATGAAGCGGAATTATTTAAATCCAGATGTGAAGAATTTGGATATAAACCTGAAGTAATTCTTCCTCACGACAATTTCCTGATTAATTTAGGTTCTCCCGACAAGCAGAAGCTCGCTATGTCGCGTAAATCCTTTTTGGAGGAGATGAAGCGATGCGAGCAATTGGGATTAAAACTGCTGAATTTTCATCCCGGAAGCCATTTGCGGGAAATACCTGAAGATGAATGTCTCGATTTAATTGCAGNTTCNNTCANNNTTACCCTTGATNCCACNATTAACGTTNCCGCCGNGATTGAAACAACAGCCGGTCAAGGCTCCAATCTCGGACACGATTTTAGCCAAATAGCCCATATCATAGACAAAGTGGAGGATAAATCAAGAGTAGGAGTTTGTGTTGATACATGCCATACATATTCCNCCGGCTATGACCTCNGAAGTGAAAGAGGTTATGAANAGNCCTGGCAAAAATTTGATGAGTTAATCGGATTGAAATATCNTANGGGGATGCNCCTGAACGATGACAAACGCAAAATGGGTTCCCGGATCGACCGACATGAAAGCATAGGCAAAGGTACTTTGGGTGAAGAATTTTTTATACGTCTTGTAAATGACCCGAGATTTGACAACATACCTTTAATTCTTGAAACCCCCGATGAATCGCTTTGGCATGAAGAAATTACCTGGCTTTACGATCACATCAAATAATCATATAAAACTTTAGAAATCTAATAAAACTAAATAACTCATGAAAACAAAACCGGATTTAAGTTTTTGGAAATTATGGAATCTGAGTTTCGGATTCTTTGGCGTTCAAATCGCCTACGCGTTGCAGAGTGCAAACGTATCGCGTATTTTCACAACAATTGGTGCTGACCCCCATGATTTATCCTATTTCTGGATTCTTCCCCCACTGATGGGTCTTCTCGTTCAGCCTCTCGTAGGTATGTTCTCTGACCGTACCTGGAATCGCTTCGGACGCAGATTGCCTTATTTGATTTTCGGTGCGACTATAGCAGTTATTGTGATGTGTCTCCTTCCGAATGCCGGAAGTTTCCATTTCACAGTGCAGAGTGCCATTATATTCGGACTTATAGCCCTGATGCTTCTTGACACCTCTATCAATATGGCGATGCAACCCTTTAAGATGCTCGTCGGAGACATGGTGAATGAAAAACAAAAAGGGTTGGCTTACAGCATTCAATCATTCCTCTGCAATGCAGGTTCAGTTGTAGGCTTTATTTTCCCGATATTATTCGGAGCTATAGGTCTCGCCAACACTGCTCCCTCGGGTGTAGTGCCTCAAACTGTTATCTGGTCTTTCTATGTAGGCGCAGCCATCTTGATGATATGCGTTATCTATTCACTTATCAAAATTAAAGAATGGCCCCCACATGTATATGCTGAATATAATGGGGGAGAAGACTCTTCAAAACAGAAAGGCAACTCCAATCTCTTAAAACTTCTCATTAAGGCACCATCTACTTTCTGGACAGTAGGTGTCGTGCAATTCTTCTGCTGGTTTGCATTCCTCTTTATGTGGACCTACACCACAAACACTGTGGCTTTGACTGCTTACGACACTCCGACCACTGAAAGCATTACCGGTCTTTCTTATAATGACTCAAAGACTATTGAAGGGAAAAACATCCTCGTAACTAACAATGAATTGAAAGATGTTTTGATCATCAACCATGGCTCTGCTCTCGCAGAAGGCATTACGGTTGAGGATAATTTCTATCCCTGTGCAAACGTTGTGATAAATGGAAACGACACAATCGTAAATAATCACCACATCATACTCAATGAAGAAGGTTCACCCAAAGTTAATNTCAACANTGAATTGGCTGATGTGAAGAGCCTGAACANTGACGNAACTGACATTGATAANTTCTCAAACGTTGAANTAAAAGATTATCTCTCTCGTTTGCAAGGAAAGGTAACTTTGACCACCGCTTCCATTGTAAGCACTGACGCAGAAGGAAAGACGGTTCTTGAAGATGCCAAAAATTATGACATTCCTAATGCAGCGGAACTTCATTACACAACTAAAGTGGTATTAAACGCTGCATCCCCACAATATAATGAAGCCGGCAACTGGGTAGGTCTTTTATATGCCGTTCAAGCACTCGGCTCAGTATTATGGGCAGTAGTACTTCCGCGATTCCGCAACCGTAAATTCTCTTATTCACTCTCACTCTTATTAGGTGCAATCGGCTTTGTAAGCATGGGATATGTAACAAATCCATATCTTCTCTTCGTAAGCTTCGTATTGATTGGATGCGCATGGGCAGCAATGTTGGCATGGCCGTTTACAATTCTCACCAACTCTTTGAAGGGTGGAAATATCGGTGCTTACCTCGGATTATTCAACTGCACAATCTGTATTCNGCAAATCGTGGCTGCGCTTCTTNGCGGATGGATACTTTCATTCTNCTNAACTCCGGGTGAGGTAGCTCCGGAAAACCNCATGANGGTTGTTGCCGGTGTNGCTATCGCAATTGGTGCAGTNNGCGTAGTCTTTATTAAAGNGGGTGCGAAGAAAGANACTGATATGGAAGTTCAGGAAACTCCCGAATTTTCAGAAAATATCTAATCAGAAATAGCTATAATCATACAATCTAAAGATTTTTTAATAATCTGATAGAATTACATAAAAATTAAACAGAGACTGTCTACTTTCAATTGTTAGGCAGTCTCTGTTATTTTCAAGATGATATGCTGAAAAGAGGGTTATATTATTCCTTCGTTTTGATTTTGTCTAATGGGATCGGATATAATATAGGTAAGTTATACCATACCTTTTGGGGTATGCCATTCATTTTTCCAGGCTCAAAATTGCCCAATTTTTTGATCGCTTCAATGGCAGCATCCATATAAGCCTCAGGCACAGATTTGTTACTAAATATTTTTATGCTGTTAGGGTCTATAACTCCATCCTCTGAAATACTGAACTTGACAACAGCACGACTTTTGATACATTCCTGTGTTACAGGGGCGGTATGTAACAACGTGGAGTAAAGGTCGTTCAACAACCCTGCGCTACCTCCATGCAAATAGTATGGCTGTTGTTCGGGCTCGTAAAATATTTCGTTCTCAACAACTTTCTCATTTAATTTGGATGTCTGCTGATGCGTTTTGCAAGACATATGTAACAATACTATACACAATATTGTCAAAAGGAAAAACCATTTTTTCATGTCGTAAAGTTAGCAATTATTCACATAACGCAATTAATAGATAGCAAAAAAGTGACACAGAAGAAAAATTTTCGCAACCCATGTAGAGGGTATCGAATTACAAATCATCGAATGCTTTTGAAATTGAAGCAATATGAGAATGNNTNNCNNTTGAAATAAAAGCGCAATGAGGCAATTAAAAATCATCGAATACCAATAAAACCAACTCAATATGAGATAAATCGCCCAGTGATAAGGCGATGCAACAAATGGTAAGGGTCAAAGAGTTTCAAAACCCTCCCACAATTGGTAAATCGCTGAAGATCACTAAAACTAACTCAAACTGAAGCAAAGGGCATAATGCACGGTAAAAGTCCTTATTCAAGCGTAATCGACTTGTCGCTTTGCTCTGCAAAGAATGTTCGCCACTCCGAAGCGAAGTGTCGATAAAGAAAGTGAGCCTCGGATCCAACCACAAGTTGGTGCCAAGCTCACTGTATGAGTTATGCGATTGACCGCGAAGCATGGAGAGTCTTGTCCGGGCCAACCCGGACGGCGGAGACCGAGGCTCCGTGGCAGTTCTTTGGCTGACCGCCCAAGCGACTCAAAGAGTCGATGACACGAAAGCGCGGCGGCGGTGCCGCAACTCCAATCGAGTAGGAGGAAAACACTAATCGTAGGTGTTTATCTCCTACTTTCGCGTTTACCGACCTCTCACACCACCGTACGTGCCGTTCGGCATACGGCGGTTCTTAACGCAGGTGCAGTTTCTCGTAGTATTCCGTAAGACTGGGATAGTGGGCGCGTTTCAGATTCTCGTTGGATATGGCTCGTGTCAGTATGGGGCTATGCACCGTGCGCCAATAGCCCTTTCGGGTATTTGCCCATTGCCATGCCTGCCATTTGGTTATGCCACATCTCTGTAGATTCTTAAACCGTGTCCGCACTCTTTTCCAGCATTTCCATATACACATTCGTATGCGTGAGCGTAACCACTCGTCTGTATCTTTGACGAAGTTGCGCATC
>WFLX010131349.1_pt1 | contig 32410 bp, 30 predicted proteins | sample 4967041 | NCBI WGS metagenome assembly WFLX01 (sample SAMN12857096, study PRJNA449069) | gut metagenome | isolation source: stool from male and female vole | host: Microtus ochrogaster | place: USA:Florida | collected 2017
TGATCACCACCGGGATTACAGTAATAGATACTGACAATGCCTCCGCTACTTACAATCAGGCGGTTGTCTCCTTCTCCACCGAACCGAACAAAACATACTTCATCAAGGAGACCAACGCACCAGATGGCTACAGGGTTTCTCACGAAGTGTTCAAGGCGGTGGTTGACGCAGACGGAAAGGTAACTTACGGTGCTGCAGGTTCCGCAACTACCTCGGAGACCATGCCCATATGTAAAAACGAAAAAACGGATGAAGATGACGATATATCTGATCTGGAGCCTGATCCGGAGGATACACCCCCTGCCAAAGCAGTCAGCCCGAAAACAGGGGATACATCGGGGTTTGGTACCGTGGGAATGGCAATCCTGAGCGGAATTACCTGTGCCGTATCTCTTGTAGGATTGGTACAGAAAAGAAAGAAAAAAACAGCGGTATAGCTGAATGAAACTAAAGAGAGACTAAAGAAGCATCGCTCCATAACTAATAATTAGTTATGGAGCGATGCTCTATGCTCTCAATATGTTCAAGATTTATTGCATCCATATTCATTATTCTGATTTCCATTAAACAGCTAAATTTACAACCAATCCCGTTATCAGAGAAAATACCATTACAAAAACAAGGTACAAAATAAACCGTTTCATGCCGAGTATTATTTTTACCGCACCGAGATTTGTAATTTTGGTGGAAGGCCCGGTTATCATAAATGCCGCAGCACTTCCCATGCTCATTCCATCATACAGCCATGCCTGCAAAAGCGGAATCGTGCCGCCGCCACAGGCATATAATGGAACCCCTATTGTAGCCGCCATCAATACTCCAAAACCCTCGTTGTCTCCAAACAAACGGCTGACAAATTCCGCCGGAACATATCGTTGAAAAAGTGCAGATAATACAATACCAATAAAAAAGTACAGCCCTGTTGCCTTTACATTTCTGCCAAAATTTTTAAGAAAACGCAATAAAAGTTTTGGATCGGTATCCCGATTTTTCGGTTCATCAAATCCGCTAAAATCAAAAAAAGATTTATGATGATAGAAAACGCGCACTAATACTCCCGCAAGACTTCCGCATAAAAAGCAGGAAATAATGCGTACAGTAAGTGCCGTCTGTCCCAAGGCCGCGCTGTACATAATGAGCTGTGGATTTAACAAGATAGAACTCATCATAAAAGCGGCAAGCCAATCATCTTTCATTCCTCCTTTGGAAAAAGAAGCTGCAATAGGGATGGTTCCGTACATACACAGTGGGGATGCAATGCCAAGGGCACTTGCTGCAAAAATCCCCAAAATTCCCAGCTTCTTTTCCCCCATAGAGCGAAAAATATTGTGAATGTAATCTTTTAAAAACACAGACACAACACTTCCCAGCACCATGCCCAATACCCAATACCGGAAAATCTGCTCAAATTGGATACTGAAATAGTACCAGAAATAAATCATCTCACGTCTTGCTATCTCAATCATCTATATTCACCAATTGGTATTCCCTACTGCCAAGCCCAATCTTTTCTGCCTGTTCCAGAGTATGCAGTCCATTGCGGGACTCCATACGGTTGATCAGGGATTGTCCGTCCTCTGCCCCATACACAAGGTCAACACATGCCTGATCCAATGCTACGGGATCAAAGGAAGCCAGAATTCCAATATCATGCATATCCGGTTCTGATGGGCTTCCGTCACAATCACAGTCTACAGACAGCCGATTCATTACATTGATATACAGGATATTCCCGTCCAGATAATCCACAACGGACTTTCCGGCTTCTGCCATGGACTCCAGAAAAGCATCCTGATCACCGCCCCACATACTGCCGCCTGTACCGCCGCTGTGAATATGTGCTTTTCCTTCAGAAGAAGCGATTCCGATAGAAATATTTTTAATTGCACCTCCAAAACCAGCCATGGCATGACCTTTAAAATGAGATAAAATTACGTAGTAATCATAATTGGCAAAATTCTTTCCCACATAATTTTCCGTAAGATTATCCCCGCCTTCTACATCGAGGGTCATAGAACCATTCTCGTCCATGATATCTACATTCGCAATGTCGGTGTAACCATGATCCTTGGCCACCTGATAGTGCATTACCGTATTGGCCCGGGAACCGCCATAAGCCGTATTGCACTCCACTATGGTTGGATTATCAAAAGACTTGACAAAATCTCCAATTAAATCAGTACGCAGGTAATTACTCCCCGGCTCTCCCGTAGACAGTTTAATCGCAATCCTGCCAGACACAGATGCATCAAGCGCTTCATAAACCGCCATAAGGCTTTCCGCACTGATTTCAGTTGTCATATAAACAACCGGCACGTTCCCGTCTCCGCTGGAGGGTTCCTGCGCCAAAGGGGAATCCTTATCTGTGGCATCCGGCAAGTTAGCATCTTTATCCTGCAAATTCCCCGCATTTTCCTGTTTTGTATTTTCACTGCCCTGCACAGACTGTCTGTTTTCCGAAGACATATCATTTGTCTTCCCTTTTTCCTTTTCACTGCATGAAACAAGAGAAAACACCATGCCAATACATAAAAGCGATACAAGCCATTTTTTCATTGTCGTCACCTTTCTTATTTCAGACCACCGTAGGAAGCATCATCCACTGCTTCCAGCCACTCATTAGAAGCGTCCACACCGGGAACCTCCACCGCCAGATGGGAAAACCAGCTATCCGGCGCAGCGCCATGCCAATGCTTCACGCCGGCAGGAATATTGACCACANCTCCAGGATGCAGCTCCTGCGCTTCTTTTCCCCATTCCTGATAAAAACCNCGNCCGCCTACACATACCAGAATCTGTCCTCNGNCGGATGACGCATGGTGGATATGCCNATTATTGCNGCATCCCNGTTCAAATGTGACATTAAAAATTCCAACCTGCTCCGTGNACANNGGCGCCAAGTAGCTTTGCCCGATAAAATATTGTGCAAATCCGTCATTTGGATTTCCGATGGGAAACAGCATACTTTTTTCATATGCTTCCTTCGTGCCGTCCACAGTGACATCCTCCGTCCAGACTTCCTTCGCCATATTGAATACTGCCCAGCCCTTCGGCCATCCTGCATAAAACGCCACATGAGTAATAACAGCAGCAATTTCCTTTTTCGTCACTCCCGCTTTCTTTGCATTTTCCAGATGATATTTCAGTGACGAGTCCGTCACACCAGACGACATTAGCGCCACCACTGTGATGATACAGCGGGTCTTGTGGTCGATGTCGTGATTGTTCCAGTTTTCCCCAAACAGCACATCATCATTGTAATGTGCAAAATCAGGAGCAAACTCTCCCAGCGAATTTCTTCCTGCGGTTTGTACTATTTTTTCATTCATACTCTTTTCCTTCCTTTACTTGGTATAGTTTATTGTAATCATAATTTCCAGCCTTTTACTTGACATTCTGTGCCATAACACCCACAAGGGCATGGGGCACATAGGGCTCCTCCAGATATTCATTTTCTTCTTCTGAAAGAACCAAGTCTACAGCTTTGGCCGCACCCTCAATATGATGCAGTTTTGTGGCGCCCACAACGGGGGCCGCCACCTTTCCCAGAAGCCATGCAAGAGAAATCTCCGTCATGGATACCCCATGTTTTGCTGCAAGCTCCGCCACACGACCTATAACAACGCCGTCCTGCTCTGCAGTAGCATCATATTTGAATTTCGCATAACTATCTTCTTCCAGACGCTTTGATGTTTCACCGGGAGCCTTCGATAAACGCCCGCCTGCAAGGGCGCTGTAAGGTGTCATGGCAATGTTATCTTCTGCACACAGTTTNGCCATCTCCCTTTCCTCCTCNCGGAAGATCAGGTTGTAATGNCCCTGAATGGANACAAACTTTGCAAANCCCTCTCTTTCTGCCANTGCGTTCGCCTTNGCAAGCTGCCATGCAAAACAGTTGGAAATNCCGATATACCTTGCTTTTCCCGCCTTAACAATATTGTTAAGCCCCTCCATGATGTCATAAAGCGGTGTCTGGTAATCCCACATATGGTAAATGTATAGATCAACATAATCCATGCCGAGATTTTCAAGGCTTTTGTTTACCATACGTTCAATATGCCGCTGTCCTGTGATTCCTGCTGCAATGTCATCCTTCGTGCGAGGCAGAAATTTTGTTGCTACAATTACCTCGTCCCGCTTTGCAAAATCCCTTAATGCCCTGCCCACATACTGCTCACTAGTGCCGCTCTGGTATGCGATTGCCGTGTCAAAGAAATTAACTCCAAGCTCAAGTCCCCGCTTTATGATCTCACGGGAATGTTCCTCGTCAATCGTCCATGAATGCTGCCCATTTGCCGCATCGCCAAACCCCATACATCCCATACAGATACGGGATACATTCAAATCTGAATTTCCCAGCTTTGCATATTTCATGTCCTGCTCCTTTCCTATATTGATTTCCCAAGCTGATACGCCTCTGCATAATAGCTCTTCGGCATCATCCCCACTGTCCCTGCCCCTTTTGCAAGGACCATGCCACTGTTCTGGAAAGACAGATAGTCAAAAATGATGTCAAAATGAGTTTTGATGCCTTTCATGACAACTTCGTCATCGTTCCACGCAGTGGCAATTAACGCTGCTTTCATCCTTTTTCGTGTAATCGCACCGTTTCTTGCATAAAAACGGTCAATCATCATTTTCAATTGTGCGCTCATCCCAAAATAATAAACCGGGGTTGNGAATACNNCAGCATCTNCCGCAAGGAGCTTNTTCAGTNCTTCATTCCCANCATCTTTCTGAATGCAGTCCCCATTCATGCCGCAACAGTCACATCCAAGGCAGGGATGGATATTGCCATGAGCACAGTCATAGACCGATGTCTTATGTCCTGCCTCTTCTGCTCCTCTGATAAATTCTTTTACAAGTGTATTGGAAGTTCCCTCCCTGTGGGGACTTCCGCATAAAATCAATATGTTCATTCTTCCGCGTGAGACTTAGAATTTCTCCGCGAAATAGCCTATGCTGTGAGCGGTTAGAAATTCTTCTCACGCTACTCCCAGCAGTTTCTTCACACAAGTGTATGTCATCTCATAAACAGAAAAGTATACAAACCCTACATCTGCCTGTTCCATCGCCTCTTGCTGCTTGTCTGTCACTACCGTATATGGATAGACACCATACATAAACGGGAAAAAGCTATAGAGGAAATCCTGTCTTTCACCCTCCGTCATTTCCGGGCAGAATTTTTTCANCAGCCANTTCACTGCCTTGATNGATGCNCCATATGCCCGNTTGAATTCCACCAGNNGNTCCATCCTGCTGTTNGCNTCCATGTCATAATGGTTCATACTCATAATCTTAAGTAACAACACTCTTTTATCTACTGATTGTGCCAGGGCTTTTGCAAGTTCTCCCCTGCTCATGGTTTCATGCCCCGCAGCCAATCCATCTAAATCCTTCACCCATAACTCATATTCCTCCTNAAGGNTAGCAAGGAAGATTTCTTCCTTGGTCTCAAAATAATTATAGATGGATGTGCGGGTAAAGGATGTTTCCTCTGCAATATCNTTGATCGTGATATCNTTAAAGCCCTTTGTTTTGTACAATGACTTACAAGCTGCGATGATTTCCTCTCTCCTGGCATTTGTAAGTTCAATTGATCCTCTTGGCATAACCTTTCTCCCTACTCTTCTGTATTTCCTTTAAATGACAAGCACTTTCCCAGCATGTCCCCAGTCTTTAAGTATTCATAAGTGGGAAATTCAAACAGCACAGGCTTTAAGGTATGGTAATTAACCTTCCCCTCGGTATTCAGATATTCTTCTTCCACATAGGTGTTATCAATCGTACAAATAAAGCTCTCAAATCCTGGCGTGTTGTAAATATCCTCCACGGAACACTCCAATGACAGCGGCGACTTTGTTATGACCGGCGCCCCGACATCTCCTAGTTCATACGCAAACAAATCCGACTTATCCGTTTTTGACCCGCTTACACTTCCTGCATAATCCGCTTCCGGCAGGATTCCCTCATCCACCATATTGATGGAAAGCTTTCTGCCCTGTTTGATAATCCTGTTAATAAAGTGTGGTGCTGCAAGGCTGACAAGCACTCTGTCATGCCCGATGATCCCTACATGAGCTACCAGCGTCCATGTAGGCTTATCTCCATTCATTGCCCCAATTACTGTAACAGGCATGGGGTACAGTGCTAATTGTGAACCGATATTTTTCTTCATTTTTATACGCCTCTTTATTCATTTTATATTCTGACACAGTGTCATTTTAATCTATTATACTCTATTCTGACGCAGTGTCAATAGTTTTCCATAGTTTTTACATTACTTTCACAAAATAATAAAGGCTTTCAGTTACGCTGAATGTGACGAAAGCCTTTATTTCTGGTACTATAATCTATCTTTGTTTCGGTATTCACAGAAAATTTCTATCGTTAAATATTCTGACACAATGTCTCCATCCACGAAGACCTTATTTCCAGCAAGAAAATCTGTCTGTGTGCCTGCCTCCCCTACATTCCAATCATAGAAGAAAAATCCTTCATCATCTCAGATATTTTAATCTGCTGCGGGCAGACCTGCTCGCAGCCTCTGCATCCGATACAGCTGGCAGGCCGTTTTTCCTCCGGCATACTTCCCACTGCCATAGGCGCAATAAAGCCGCCCCCTGTAATCTTATGTTCATTGTATAATGCAATCAGTTCCGGTATGGGCAATGCCTTGGGACAGTGGCTGGTGCAATAATGGCAGGCTGTACAGGGAAGTCCGCCTTTTTTCGTCTCCTCATCGGCATACTTTACCAGAGTATCCAATTCTTCCCCGCTTAAAGGCTCATCCGACTCATAGGTAGCAATATTGGCTTTCAGCTGCTCCATATCGGACATACCGGACAGCACCATGGTTACGCCGGGAATACTCTGCAGAAAACGGAATGCCCATCCAGGAACCGTTTCCCCGGGACGCATGGACTGCATTGCCCCGGTTAGTTCTTCGGAAGCTTTTGCAAGTTTCCCGCCCCGCAGCGGTTCCATAACCCAAATGGGAATGCCTGCCTTCTGCAAAATCCCCGCCTTTTCCTGCGCATTTTGAAAATGCCAATCCATGTAGTTGAGCTGGAGCTGGCAAAATTCCATGTATTGNCCGTAGGCGNCAAGAAANNGCTGAATCACTTCCGCACTGCCANGAGCCGAGNAGCCAAGATGCCGAATGCGTCCATTTTCCTTCTGTTTTAACAAATATTCCAAAATCCCATATTTCGGGTCAAGGTATGCGTCAATATTCCCTTCATAGACATTGTGGAACAAATAGAAATCAAAATATTTTGTCTGGCATTTTTCAAGCTGCTTTTCAAATATTTCCTCCACCTTCCCCATATTGGAAAGGTCATAGCCCGGAAATTTGGTAGCAAGGTAATAACTCTCTCTGGGATACCTTGAAAGATACTTTCCCGCCACCAGCTCCGAATTACCGTCCTGCTAACCCCATGCCGTATCAAAATAATTGATGCCATTTTGGTAAGCATAGTCGATTAGTTCTGCGGCTGCGGTTTCATCCACTGCCCCGTCATTGCCATTAAGCACCGGAAGCCGCATCATTCCAAGCCCCAGACCGGATAACTCTATTTCCTGAAATTTTCTGTAAATCATATCCTCTCTCCTCTCTTTTATTGAAAGCTAAATAGGTAATTACGAAAATTGAAATTTTGTATATGTCTATCTTATTGTAATATGGCATTAGAAAAATATCAAATTCATATATGGAATACTTTTCCATACCTAAAAGGTATGGAGTAAATCAGGGAAATGCTCTTAACATGCTTTGCAGAAAGCAAGCACTTTCTCCCACTTCAGATTTCCTCCAAATAAATCAAGAGCGCTTCCCACAGTGACATTGACCCGGTTTTCTCCAAGGGTNTTGATAAGTTCCAAATCATGAAAATCATGGACCCCGCCGGCATATGTAACCGTTCTTTGGGAAAAGCTGCCGAGGANNGTTACCAGCTCTTTTTCGATTCCGTTTNCCATGCCTTCCACATCCANTCCGTGAATCAAAAATTCATCACAGTATTGGGACAGCTTTTCAAGCNGAGAAAGAGAAACTTCCNCCTTTGTCACTTTCTGCCATCTGTCCGTCACCACCAGATAGGCGTCTCCACATTTTTTGCAGCTTACATCCAACACCAGACGCTCCCTTCCCACTGTCCGCACTAATTCCTCCAATCTGTCAAAATGAATGCATCCGTCCTGAAACACATAGGATGTGACAATTACATGGGATGCTCCTGCCTCTATATATTCCGGTGCCGTCTGGGGCGTGATGCCGCCGCCTATCTGTAGCCCTCCGGGATATTCCCGCAGCGCCGAAAGAGCCTGCTGTTTCGTACTCTCGTAATACTGACTGTCAGCTGCATTTAACAGGATAATATGTCCTCCCCGAAGACCGGCATCCCTGTAGAGCCTGGCAAAAAAAGCCGCGTCCTGCTTTGCCACAAAATTTTCCTTTGCCTCATTGTTTTGGTCTTTTAAGCTTCCGCCCACGATTTGTTTTACTTTTCCGTTATGAATGTCAATACATGGTCTAAATTCCATTTTTTGCCAATCTCCTTTTTGGTTCTCTGGTTGCGTTTGTTTTAATTATTCTGCTTATTTACTTTACTAATTTGCTTTTCCTTATTACTATTTATTCTATTTTTATTTTAGCATAGTTTTTTAAAATTCACACATACTATTTGCAGGTAAGTCGAATTCTGCCCGAATTTGGCTGCCTAAAAATGCAAACACACTATTGAAAAAATTATATGAAATGGAGGATATTATGAAAAGGAAAGTTTCAAAAAAAGTCCTTGCGCTGGGCATTGTTCTTGCCTATATGTGCATGGCTACTGCTTGTAACCGCAACAACAGTAAAAATAACGATAATTCCGGCAGCATGGCCGGCGGCGGTGCCCAGACAGAAAGCGGCACCGCTTCTACTACTCCGGGAAATAACAACAGTAACAATAATAGTACCGGAAATGATGATATGAACAATGACAACAATAGCATCGGAAACAATATGTCAGATGGAGTACTTGATAACAACATCGGCAATGGCAGCAACGACACCAATACCGGCAATGGTACTAACAACAGCGACAGCACCAATATTGGCAATGGTACTAACAACAGCAATGACACCAACATCGGCAGCGGTACCTTGAATGATGGCTCCTTTAATAACAGCGTTACCGAAGGTAACGTTGGCACCGAAGGCACCACAAACAATGGCAGTAACAGTACTATAGGCAATCTGATTGACGATGCCGCAAACGGCGTATCCAATGCAGTCAATGATTTGATGGGAAATGACAATAACACAAACAATAATTCCAGATCCTATGTCAGATAATTTGCAAGGAAACTTTTGACGCAGAGAAGGACTGTCTCATTTTGTATTTACAACAAATTTGACAGTCCTTCCTGTAATATTTATTTTATATCCCTTTCATCCCCGCTTCCACAGCTTCATTTGTTTCATAATTTTGCCTCTCTGCCCTGCAGTTTTAAAAATAGCAAAAGCAGAAGTTTTCCGCACTTTTCGATTATTATGCAGAAACTTAAAAAGCGTAATCAGCCAAAGAAACGGCCAGAGCAAAAAACATCTGCCGCACCTTGGAAAATTCAGATGCATCTGGTGATGGAATTCCCTGACATAGTCCGCTATGCCATTGCCCCGAAGCGCAACCATCCGTTCCGGCGCAGATTTGCCAAATTCCTCAGCGGACAGAATCTCCTCCATAAAAGCCGCCCCATCATATTCCCCTGTCACAGAAAGGCACTCCAGAGCCTCCTCTGNCAGTCCGANTAGATACTGAAAACACACAAGGCTCACCATATCAGAAAACCCTTTTATCCCGCTCTCCCTTACCAGCAAAAGATACTTTTCAGCTTCCCGTCTGTTCTCCTCCTGATTCCAGAATACCACCCAATCGCACAAAAGCTTTAGTCCAAAGCCCGATCTCAAAAAATGCTGCAGCATATGAAGCAGCAATTCATAAGCATGGCAGGGTGCATCCAGCATGGGCAGAACAAATCCCATCATATCTGCTCTGCAGATATGATCTCCGCATTCTGCTGCTATTTTCCTGATATATTGATTCATCCGCTGATTGTCAAAGGGCNCCGCCAGCATGGTATGAAGCTCTATCTCCACTCCANCATCTGATTGTAATACCACATGGTNCAGGNCTGGCTGNNTCTCCATGACCCTTAAACCCTTCGCCTCCAGAAGCTCACAACATTCCGACAGTCTCTCTTCCTCCAAAAGCATCAAATCTACATCCCCCGCCTTTCGAAGCTCCGGCACAGGATAAAAGGATGCCGTGGCAACGCCTTTTAACAAGACCACAGGAATCTGGGCTTCTTCCAGCACATATATCAGATATTTGGACAAAAACAAAAGGCGGTAACTCTGCTTGACGGTCTGCCTTGCCACAATCTGCACCCGTTTCCACACCCACTCAGGCACAGCTTGTTCAAAAGCTCCATAGAGCAAGGACAGCACACTGTGAGCTTCCGCAAGCGCTAAAAACTCTCCCCAATTCACCATGGAAAGGTCTTCGTCCGATATACTCTTATCTTCGCCGCCAAGCTCCTGTCTTAACAGCTTAAGTAACAGCTCCTCTTCTCTTTTCACGCTAACCTCCGCCGTTTCTTTAAAATGTCCACCGCCTTACGCTTTAACAACAGAAATTCCTGAGTACGGCAATAAAGCGCAANATATGCCAGATTCNNCACCACAAAACACACCATCAGGCGCAAGNTGCATACCACCCACNCATTTCCCGTAATATAACTGCATATCCTGCTCTGCGCCACCCAGAGCAGGAATGTTACCCCTGCATAAATGCCATAACGCAGGAAATAGGGCAGGGAGGATGCCTGCAGCCTGTGTTTGTATAACACATAGGGCTCCACCCACAAAGATGTGGTCACGGTACTGACCATGGTTCCAAGAAATACGCCAATAGTTCCCATATATTTTCCCAATACAAGAGATACTGCCAGATTAATGAAAGCCTCCGCCGGCGCCTTGTACCTGTCATAGCGGAACAGTCCCATAGAATCTCGAAAAACCAGCGTAGCCTGCCGCATGCCTGTCAGATAAAAATTCAGACATAAAACCAAGGTTATCTGTCCGGAAAACACATACTTCTGCCCAAAGCTTGCNCCCACAAAAAGGTCTAACACCTCATACATACAGCATGGCGGTCAGCCNATACATCCACTGCCCGATAAAAAATGCCGCCTCAAATATCTTTTGAATGCGCTGTTTGTTTTCCTCAACCCCCATATTGCCCACGCTGGCGGTAATTCCCTGAAACATCTGCTCCAAGACCTGCTTGACGGAACCGATAATCAAAAAATAATTGGAATACCGTCCCACGCTGCCAGTTCCCACCAACGCCGACAACAGCAGATTATCTGTGTTGTTCACTGCCACATTTCCGATTTTATGCATGAGCATAGCCCGGATATTGCTAAAAATACTCTTTTTTTCCTCCGCAGATAGGGGCTTTATATCTTTATCCCGCAGATAGGGATACATTCTGTCCGCCCGTCTGGAAATGCAGATATTGTTTCCGATGGTACACAATATCTGTATACTCAAAAACAACATAAAGTTTTTGGTAGCAATCAGCACTATAATCTGCAGAATATTTTGAATAACCCAGGAGGTAGTCTGATAAACCACCCCGATATAGCTTAATTGATGAGCATCTATCAATGTCCTTTTATAAATCATGATATAGGATGCCACCGAATTTGCCAGATACATCAGATAAATTAAGGTCAGATGGGGCACATCGGGCTGATCCTTTATCAAAACATCCAAAAACGGAAGCACCAAAAGCCCGCCTGCCAGCACAATTCCTGNCACTGNCCNGTAAAATCNNTGATATGNCTTCATNAGAGNNTNCTGCTTTTCCACNTCTCNCTCCGAAANAGGCTNATACAGGGCATNGGTNATGGCAACTCCCACTCCCAGCTCCGACAGTGCCAACACACTCAGTATATCCAAGAACAATCCGTTAATTCCCACATACTCCTCACTCAGGGTATGGGTAAATACTACTCTTTGGGCAAATCCCATGAGAATGGCAGTCATTCTGCCCACCATTGCCACGGTGGTATTGCGCGCCGAGTATTCTGTTCTGCTCATCTTCGTCACAATACTTCCTCCACGACTTCACTTTTCAAATGAAGAGCGTTCCGGCAAAATCCTCTCAAAAGCAGCGCAAAGCTCCGTCCGCACCGCCTCCTCATCCCTGTTTATGGGGGCATCATTGATGCAGAGCATCCTGTGTTTATGCGCTTTCATTGCCCTGAGAAATTTCCCGTTATCATCGCCAATCTCATAATATCCAAAAAAACGGTGCAGATTGAGAGGTACAAAATTTCCGGAGAGCTTCTGCCACTCTCTGAAAAGATACTGCGTCACATCCCCAGCACTGCGGAAACGATTAAGAGAAACCTGTCCCAAAAGCTCACCTTCCTTCTCCCACACCTCCATAAAAGTACTTTTACAAAAAGGCGAAGGACCATGCACCGTATAAAAGCCCGTATAGCGTGGAAAACCTAGTTCCAGCAGATTATACCAAAAATATAAGGGCGGGTATCCTATGTTAAAATATTTTCCCGGCTGCTTCCCCACATTTTCCCTCTTGGCAAAATATTTTGACAGAACCAGACTGTTATTCAGCAGAGTCTGGGACATAATAGGATTGGAAGGATTCGCCACCACAGGCTGGAATGCAAGCATATCACAGGGCTTTCCCTTCCTGAAAAAATCCTCTGGCGCCGTCTTTCCCACCAAAAACATATCATCATTAAAATAGACAAAATGTTCCGAGAGCCCTTCTATTTTGTGCAGATACAACTCCAGAACATTGCTGTTAAAAGTAGGCAGGTATTCTGCCGGCACATACTCCTTATGCCTTACCACATGCAGCTTTGGATTTTCCTCCTCCAGCCACTCAGGCAGCTGTCCATAGGTAACAAAATGAATCTTTCTCACCCATGGCGCATATTTCTCCACGCCCCTGAACCAATATTTTAACAGCCCCCAATCGCGATACCGCTCTCTTCTTCTGTCGGTTCTGAGCGTTTTATCCCTGTCCGCCCGGGCACAATATTCTGCTTTATTTTGGCGATATGTCTCATTCCATTCCTCATCAAGGACATTTACCCATGTTATCACAAAATCAATCGGAGCTTCCATACTGCCACTCCCTTCCTCTGATATCACCATATACTCAACTGAAAAAGATTCTCAGGATTCTGCCTGAAATAATAACAGATAAAATCATCATCCTCATAGTAGACTCTCATCTCATAGGGATAGATTGCCTTAAATTTCTGACACCATCTGTAGACCTGAGATTCTAACAGGGTGCGCATGGCAATATTGTCATAGGTGCTGGAAGTACCCATAAACCACCTTAAATCCGTCTCCTGTGTAGAAATCTGCGAAGCGGAAATCTCAGGACACTGACTTACAAAAAGGTTGTAATAATCGGGATATTTCTCCCATGCCAGCCAATCAGACCCCTCAAAGAAATGACTCTGGGCATACTCAATGGGTCTTTTCTCCACATAGATAAACACATGCTCCGTTGGAATCACATAATTGTTCACTCGGGTGTTATTCATAAAACTTGTCAGCTCCTCATGCCAGCCATACTGAATCATCTGATAAAGCTCATCTGTGGGAGATATGATGGTATAACTGCCTTCAGGCATGGAACTGACAATGGAATAAGTAGTCATAACTGCACTATTATAACGGGTCAGCTCATAGTATAAATATCCGTGGAAGGTTCCTGTCATAATGGTTCCCACATAGATACCCACAACGCCAAGAGCGGACACTGCGCCCAAAATCCCTCTATGTACAATAATCTGTGCCAGCGAAAAGAACATATCCACCGGTATTGCCAGCATGGCAAGAATCAGCATCTGGGCCGAAGAACAGATTCTGGAACCGGCAATCAGGGAAGGCAGTCCCAGACTGCCTGCACAATACAGCATGACAAAAAGCACCGATACCAAAGCAATGGAAAAATAGCCGTCATAATACCCNGNANNNCATCTCTCTGACCACTTGCTTTTCCTGAATTTAAAGAGTATTTTTGCAAACAACAAAATCACTTTTGCCGCTGCCCACAAAGCAAATGCCAGAAAAGTACAATTCACAATAAAGCCCGCTCTCTCTGTCCGATACAAAGTAACATATCCGCTCCAATAAAGTGCATCCGCCTTCCTAAAGAGCAACTCCTTCACTCTCTGCAACAAGGGCTTTTTGGGTGCGGCAGGAACCTGCTGGGAGTTTCCTATTACAACATTTCCCCCTGATGTGCTTTCTTCCCCTTCTTTTTCCTGCTCTGTGCCTGCACCATTCCCTTCCGTCTTTGTGCTGGAAGAACTTCCTCCCCACGAAAAGGACAGACTGCCTGTAATTTCCTCTCCAGTCTCCTCATCCAGAATAATATTGGAATTACTCTCCTCATCTTCCCCATTAATCACATTCACTGCCCAGCCAATGGAACCCTGCAAAGGAATTCCTGATATCAGTGCTCCCGCCATGGGAATCACGGCAATCATAAATCCCAATGCCGTAGCTATCACCAAAGGTATCAGCCGCTTTTTGTGAAAAATTCGCAATGCTAGTATGGGAACCAACGCCACACACACAAAGAATGCCATTATAGTAGGATAAAAATGTATGGNNAGCGAGGCGGCNAGNGCCATGGCAAAGNCANAGANANTCNCGTCCCANTAGCCTTCCGTCAGCTNNTTATCCTGAGCCNGCNCATCCTCCAGCGAAAATTCTGGTATCATCGCGGCTATCTTGAGTCTTTCCTTTCGATTATANTAGTTTCTGATTCTNNTAATCGNTCTTAAATAGATTANGGGAATCTGCTNGGTACNCCGGGAATAACGAATCAAAAAGNCTCCGCATAAAAACAAAGTATACANCCCAAATTCCTGCGGCAGCGACCATTGCAGACGAGACATACTATACACTTCATCAATGCACAGCAGATCCACTGTCAGAAAAGCCGTCAGCACAAACAGCGGCGTATAGCGGAAACGGAAAAGTTCTTTCATAAGCACATAAGCGGACAACAGATATACCACCACATGAATACCTGCCAGAAAAAGCATACAGCTATAAATTCTGATGCCAAAAAGCGTATGAATGCTGTATGCAAAGCAATGCATTGCCTCAGGATAAATGCCTGCTGAAAAAATCTTTCCCTGAGTCAATCCGTAAATCCATGCGCTGTGGGGGTACATATCTCCAAATCCATAGGAATAGTCCTGAAAAGCGCCATAAGTAAAATAAATCATTCCGAATATCAGGATGACAACAAGCAGCCCATAGTCCCACCAATGTCCCTGCATGAAACCACAGAATTTGCGGAACAGATAGCGTATAAATTTTCCCAGATCACTCATCCTGTCAGCTATGTAGGACTTGCGTCCATAAGTTCCCATAACCAGATGCTTAAAATCCTGCAGCTGTTTGTCATTGATTTTGATATTCCGGCATACAGCCCAGATAAAAGAGCCATAAAACAGTATGCGGATCACCCAGGGATTCAAAAGATGCACAAGCCCCAGCAGAAGCACCACACTATTCACCAGAACAACCTGCGTGGTAACGCAGAACCCAAATCGAAAAGTTTTGNATCTGCCCTTCATCACAGGAAAAAATACCGCCGATGGCCAGATAAACATCAAAAATAGATATGCCAGAAGCATCTTGGTATATTCAAATGCCNAATATAGCGTAATCACTTCTNCACCNCCCGCCGCTGCAAAGNNCNAAGCTTCGCNCNGCCGTCCTCCCCTGAGAGATTGGCAAANCGGATGNATCTGCAATCCTTTTTTCTCCTGGCATATAGATACAGACTGCAATCCTGCACCTCTATGACACAGCTTATTTTCTGCACCCTGCCGGCTTCCCATTTTCTCATATCACATTCAATCTGCTGGGAAGAAAGCATTTCTTCTTCCTTAAAGCATTCCAGAAATACTTCCGCTTCCTGATAAAATCNNGCAAAACCCACATTTTCTNTNTCTATCTCCACAAGGCACTGCTGCCCTGTCTGCTTAANAGCCACATCCTGTATCAGGAAACGATACNCCAGATGAGCCCCGATATAATCATACATACTCTTTCCTGACCAGACTCCGTTTCCCCCATAGTTCCACTTTTTACAGATATCAAGAGTCCTGACATCATGGGCTTTATTTAAATAAGTAATACGCATTTTTCTGAGCGTATCTAACATCTGCTTTTGAGAGAGTTTCTCCGTATATCCCTCTCCATAGACGGCTTCTCCGCCGTTTGGCACATAATTTCCAAGCTCCTCTTCAAAAGCCATCTCCTGTGCAAATCCCCATTGGCCGTCCCAGCCTGCGCTGACCCTGTCCCCCGTGCCAAAGGTTCCCAGATGACTCTCCGAACCAAACATCCCGTCATCAAAAAGTCCCATGCCATCCTCCGGTATTTCCGTGATATGCAGGGTATAGGTGTGCAAAAGCCTCCATTGGGCAGGGCGTCTCACTGCCAGATACATCTCTTTGCTCCTTTGCCTGCTCAGGATAGCCGCCATTTTTTTCATCCTGTCTGCCGTCAAATGTCTGCTGCCATGCATCTCGCCCCAATTTCCCACAAGCATTCCCTGATAGATAAAAACGGCTCCTGATTCTCCAAAGAGTGTCCCGATCTGCTCCAAATGCCTCTCCACCAGAGAAAAGGAAGAAGGCTCCCTCTCCATGCCCTTTCCCTCATGGTCATAGACAATTCTTAAGATAATATCATACTGCGCATTCTTCGCTTCGGCAAAAAAACAAAGAAGGCTCCTGATGCGGGAGATTGCCGCTTCATCCAGCTCCCTGTCATAGAATCCGCCAATGTTAATCAGAAGGAGCACCAAGGTGTCATCTTTGTCCAGACACCATTTCAATTCCTCAAAATCCGGTTCCTTTCTTATATCAAAAGTATGTATCTGATACCAGCCTCTTGCGGGATTTTGCAGCTTCGTTATCTGCTCCGTCAAATCGGCCTTACAGAATCGGAATCCGGCTTCTCTATGCAATTTTGTAATCGATAATTTAGGAAACAGAGACTTCATCCATTGCCTCCACATCTACATGAAACAGTTTTATTCTAATCCATACGGCGATAATCGAAAACATCATGCGAAACATATAAAAGAACGGCTTTAACCCGGAGTGCATGCTCTTTCCCTCCGTCCTGAGATGCATCACCGCCGGAATCTCCTCCACCCGGTAGCCCAAAAGCATCATCTGCATAATGATATTGGCATCAGGATATTGGTCGTCAAAATGATTATATCCTGCATAAAATCTGAAAGCCCTTCTGCTGAGTCCCTGCAGTCCCGTGGTGGGATCCATAATCTTTCTGCCGGTGCCGATGCGTATCAGCATTCGGAACATGGTATAAGCGATTTTCTTGGTTACAGAGGTGGGATATGCAGGGCTTCCTTCCACAAAACGGGAACCCAGCACAATGTCCGGACAGTGACCCTGCTCATCCTTGGTTGTAAGCCTCGTATATATTTCTTTGACATTGCAGGTGTCATGCTGTCCATCTGCATCCATCTGAATCACATACCGATAGCCATTTCGCAGAGCGTATTTATATCCTGTCTGCAATCCGCTCCCATAGCCCAGATTATACACATGAGTCACCACCGGATGCTTTCTTGCCCTGACAATGCTGCCCGTATTGTCCGTGGATGCATCGTTCATCACCAACAAGTCCGCAATGTCCTTAATCTGTGGCTCCTCCAATTTGTCAAGGAGCGCCCCGATGTTTTTTGCCNCATNNTATGCANNAATGATAATCAACAATTCTTTTTNTCCATTGCCCATATTTCNNCCCTCATATCCATNTNCTATCNTGTTTNNNTTGCTTCCANGCACCTATTNANCTANCNTTAACNATTTCTCCACTTCCGATTCATCCGTAAGCTTCTTTTCCGCCGCAGCTTTTCCCAGACGGCTGCGAAGCGCTTCATCCCCTAACAGTTTCTGTATGCCCTGACAGATTTCTCCAGGCGTAAATCCGCACATTATGCCGTCCACTTCCGGAATTACCTGCTCCCTGTTGCCGCTGCAGTCAGAAACCAGAATTGCACATCCCAAAGTCTGCGCCTCTTGTATGGCGATACTTTTTCCCTCAAAACGGCTGGCATGGACATAAATGTCCGCCTGCGCCATATAGGGATAGGGATTTGGATTTGCCCCGAGAAGCAGGAAATCTTCCTCCAGCCGAAAATGCCTGATTTTCTCCTCCAAAAAGCTTCTCTGATCCCCTTCCCCAAGCACATACCACCTTGCCTGTACTCCGCTTTCCTTTAACAGCTTCATTGCTTCTATGGATACTTCAAATGCCTTCTGTGTGGTAAGTCTTCCCACTGTGAGAATCCGAAATCCCTCATAGGCATCCTCAAAACCGCTGGAAAGTTTTGCCTTTTTCCGAATAGCATCCTGATTGATCAGATTATGAAAAACTTCCGTCTTTTGCCCGCATTCCGGATAAACCTGTAAAAAAGCTTCCCTGACCTCCTTTGACACACAAAACACCCTGTCAAACTTTAAATAACAATCCTTATCTAACGCTCTTGTATATCCGGCTCTTCCATAATCCACATGGAGGAACGCCGCTTTTTTATCCGCCTTCACATGATCTGCCACATAGTAGGCAGAACCACCCTCCAGATAAGCCACCGCCAAATCATAATGCTCTTTGAAACGCTGTCCGGAATCCGACAAAACCCTCCACAAAAGCTTATCGGGAAGAACCTGCCCCTTTTTTGCCATCGTTCCCAGATTTTTAATCAGATAGGGCAGCAGGCGAAATACCGTACCTCTGGCAAACATTGCCTTTAGCACCGTCTTTCGCATATGAACCCTGCCTTCCCTGCCCAGCACGGAACTGTCATTATAATGTACATTTAACAGTTTCACATAGTCCGGCAGTTCATGCACCATTTCCCCCTGACCCATAAGCACATACAGAGAAATCTCATATTCCTTGGGGTCAATATGGCGTAAAAGTTCTAAAAGCGCTGTTTCCGCCCCCGCCTGTCCCATTGTATTCATTACTATCAATATTTTTTTCATCATGCTTTCTGTCCCTGCCCAGCGTTTAAATCTTCCATCTGCTGCTGCAGTTTTTCCACCTCATAATTCAAAAGGGATACCTGCATTGACAGTTCTTGATTTCTTCGCATCAGTTCGGATATCCGCGCACTCATAAAATAAATTCCATAAACCACACAAAAGCCAATCAATACTACAAGCAGCATACCCTTGGTACTGATATAACGATTCCACTCATCAGGCCTTAACAGAACACCGGCCAGAATGATAATCAGGGATATCAGCCCCCATGTCATGCAAAAAGGCTCCGTCATTTTTCTCTTTGCCAATGAGGAAATGGTAACGCCGACCAAAAACACTCCCGTGACAATCATAATAATACGCAACATTACTCCCGGTTCCATAGTGATACCTCCCTTTTTACGCCTGCCAGACGGCTATACGGTTTTCTCATACACCTTGTTTGAGGGCTTCTTTCCATGCCCCCGCTTCATAATGCTTCCGTTACAGAAAACATGAATATCCAGACCTTTTTCCAAAGTCCTCAACCTGTCATAGGCCACACACCACCCTGCGGCAGCGCCAAACACCAGCCCGATTCCATACCAGATGACGGGAAGAGTGGTAGCCCAAATGCTCCCCAGAAGCGTAATGATGCAAAAACTTATAGCCGTAGCCGCCGCTCCCCGCAAATCATTGAAATAATACAGGAAAATAATTGCCGCATACATAATAAATAAGATAAAATATCCTGCTGCCAGACAGGGATATATCTGCATCACCATGCCCCCCATCCCGAATCTGGGCAGCAGTATGATACACAGTAAAAAGATAACCACCGATATAATAAACTGAATACGAACCAGATTCATCAGTNCCTCTGAAAGCTGGCTGAACATTCTCTTTTTGGCATTTTCAATAGAGTTTCCTCTGCCGCCGATAACTGCCTCAGAATAATTTTTGTACCGCTCATGAAAATGCATCTCCACCCGTGAGATAAAGATAACGCTGGCAGAAATATTGGTAAACATGGCAATACAGGTTGCCATATCATAAGTGGTCATACATACAAAGCTCTTGGCGATAACCATGTGCATATCTGTGGTCCAGAATACAAAATTGTGCAGATAGAGCCCTATGGTGTAACAGAAATTACACACCACCAGAAGGTATTGGGTCTTAAAATATTTCAAAACTTTTTTGTATTTGCCGCTGTTTTTCCTGAAATAACTCTTTACCAGCGCAAGCTCCAACGAAGCTATGATCAGGAAACCCACCGCCAGGGAAAGTAACATGGCAAAGGTGGCCTCCATCCTGAAAAGATACACCAGCACAAGGGAAAGCAGCACGGTTACCAGCATTCCCACAAAGAAAAACAGGGATATCTTTTTATAGTCCTTGCAGATGGACAGATAAAGCATGGAATAAAATACCAGAATCAGTGCAATATAGCCACAATACCCCGCAAACACATAGAACAGAGCCACCTGTCCCACCAGATATTCCCTTATGCAGAAAGGAATCCCCATCAGACAGCCGAATACTAAATTCAAAATCAGACCCACATAATAGCAAGGCAGAATGTCATCATAGGTCTCCTCATAAATCACATCCGACATATATTTGGACAAAACAGCGTTGAATGGCGATGCCGCCAACAGCGCAAAGACAAAAATATATAGAATGGTACAGGAATACAGTTCTCTGCTGGCATAATCCAGCTTGGAAACACCCAAAAGCACCTGCATCACAAAAACTGCCGCAATCACTAAAAACATAGGAGCTATGGTGATAATCGTGCTATAACCGAATCCCGCCAGATGAGTGGTAATGGTATTTTTGCTGTATATTCTGTTTAGTTTGATACCAATTCCTGCCATAAGACAGCCTCCTTCTTCTCACGCTATTTCCTGCCTAACTCTTCCTGGGTATATTCTTCTTCCGGCCAAAGCTTACCCTGCTCCCAGCCAATTTCCTCGTAAATTTCTTCATAGGTCTGCTTCATTTGTTCTATGCGGAAACTGCGCATGACCCGCTTGTATCCGCAGTCTCCCATATTCTTCACAAGCTCCGGGTCCTGTGCCATACGAACCATGGCATCCGCAAGCTCTGCGGTATTCATGATATGAGTCAGAATGCCTGCAGTCCCGCATCCGTCTTCCAACCCATAAATCAGTTCCCGGCAGTTCCCCACATCCGTTGCTATCACCGGCTTATGCGCGGCAAAACTCTCCAATATGGTCAGGGGCTGCCCCTCGCTGATGCTGGTTAAAATGGTGAAATCCATTCTCCCGAGGTACTCCTGTACATTGATTCTCCCTGTAAAGATAATATCCTTTACTCCTAAAGTATCCACTAATTCATAACATTCCTGTGCGTACTGCTCATCTTCGTCACAGGGTCCCATAATCCACAGTTTCAGGTTTGATGCCCTCTCCTTGGCAAAGGCAAAAGCACGAATCATAGTCTTTACATCTTTGATTGGCGTGACTCTGAGCACTGCTCCCATGTTCACATACCCTTCATCCTCCTCTTTCTTGCCGGGAAGATTGGAAAAACGCTGGGTGTCTATGCCGTTGGGTGTGATTCTGGTCTTCTTCTCCGGGCAGCCCAGCTCCATCTGGAGTTCTCTGGCATGGGCGTACAGGCTGGTCACTATATCCGCCCTGTCATAGGCAAGCCGTGACATCTTTCTGAATTGGTCAATCCAGATATTTTTGTAGATGCCCGCTACCCATCCGGCCTTCAAAAGCTCCTCTTCTCTCTCTCTCGTATAAATACCATGCTCGGACACCAACAACCCGCTTCTGTGAAAATGCTTTGCCATACTGCCCAGCACACCCGAATAGCCCGTGGCCACACAGTGATAAATATCCGCTTCAGGCAGATGTGTCTGCAGAATCAAAAACAGCGGCAGATAAATGGAGCGCAGGGTCCACAAAAAATCCGANAATACNACNTAGGGATATCTGCTTTTATAACAGTCCTTGATAATGCTTAACAAGTCTGCTCCCATCAGCAAATCGTCAATAGAAAATTTCATGGTCTGAAACATATCAAAGATAGTGTCCCAATCCACATCCTCATTTAAAATCACGCTCCGCAGAGCACGATATTCCTTATCATTTAAATTGGTACGGCTGCCATATTTCTTTTTTCGTCCCCAATCATAATCATCCAGATAGGCCTCGTAAACCGCTGTCACATTGTCCGGAAGCTCATAGGCAAATTTCCCGCCCTGAGAACGGTTGGACACAATAGCCAATATGATAAATTCCACGCGCGGGAAAGACTTTATCATACTGTGAATCCATCCGGACACACCACCTACCACATAGGGATAGCAACCCTCCGCCAAGATGCATATTTTCATACTAACCTCTCAATCTTCTTACTTCATAAACTGCGGTACTTCCTTGGAAAGCTTCAGCCGAAGCTCCACTTTATCGGAAAGAGTATGTATCAGATAGGCACTTTCCTCCAACTTCTCATACTCTGCATTCTGCGCCTCCACAATATCCTCACCATGGGTACGCAGCAGAAACCACCCATCCCCGCCTGCATTAGTAACAGTGAGGAAAATCCTGTCCCCATCGCGGGAAGTTTCATAGTCCAGATTTAAGAAGGTCCTGATTCTTGCATCGCTCTCCGACAAGGTAGTTCTGGAAAAAGCTTTGTATTTGTTCCAATAAGTATTAACATTGCTGGAAACCTGATCAAAATAAACTTCCCATTGCTGCTCTTTGCCTTCCGGCCACATAGCGCTGTGCATATCCACCAAAACATTGGAATATCCCAAAGCCGTGGAAATGCTTCTTGCCCGCAGGTCCCTAGAATAGCTATACTCCGTGGCTTCCCCCGTAATACATTGTAACGTCACCTCATCCTTATAATAGGACAGGAGGGGATAATTGCCGCCATAGGCACAGGTTAAGGTTCGGACATCCCCAAGCCGTCCCACTCTCCATTCCGCTTCCAATTCCTTTGGCACCTCTTTGCCTGCATAAACCGCACTATAGCGGTAATTTATGCCGAGTCCTCCCAGAAAAGCATTGTCCCGCTCCAATTTTTCAGAAAGAGGGATTCCGCCCCCATATATTAGAGATTTCCCTGCCTCAGCACCGATCTCCTTCATCTGCTGCAGATAAAATACCATATTATCCCCCGAAGGTTCTTCCTGATCCAGATAATCATATTGCGGAGACAAACAGCAGGTCAGCTTTAACTTATTCTGCTCTGCCATGGAAGAAACACCGGGCCACATAATATCACGAAGCACTGTCTTCATATCCCGACCATAGAGCTTTTGCATGGTCTCCTTATTTTCAGAGGCAAAAAACGGATAGTCAGACACCACTACATTCCATGCATTGACCACCGGATGTATCTCGTAGGAATTGGTCTCATAGACAAAAGCATCCAGAATGCCCAACCCGGAAAGTTCTGACATATAATCCCCACACACCGCAAATATGGGAGTTCCGTTGTAATTGTTACGCCAGATCAGACTAGGATAATCCTCCCTGTCCGTATCCTCGTTATCCAGAAGTCCCGCCATATAAGTCTTGGTGCCTCTCCCTGTAGCATACCACGGAACTTCAAGACATAAATCCTGAAGCTTCTCCTCCTCTTCGTTGTCCACCTTATAAAGGGCTTCTCCTCCCAGAAGAAAGCCGGAATACATCTGTATACCCGTTGTTTTTATGATATCTGCATTCACCCTTCGGATTCCCAAAAGCTCCCTCAGCCTGTCATTCCTCCTGACCTCAGATACATCGGGCAGATTGCAGAACACCACCGGTACGCCGTATTGCGCTACCTTCAGCAGGGAATTTCTTTCTAATCCAAAANCAATGGCATTGGAGTCAATTAAANTCNTTGCGGGAAGNTGCTTTGTTGGCAATTCAAAGTCTTTGGTATTNGGCGCTGTCAGCGTATCTTTTTTGGTGTAGGTACACCACTGCTTCNCCACATTNCACAGCGGNGTATCNTCATTCCCAAAAAACAGTACATAATCCCTTTTAGGAAAATCTCCCTCCGAAATCCTGCAAGTGACAGGCTGCCATTTATCCTGNCCAGATGCCTGCAGCTCTGTCGCATATTCATTGACATCATAATTGCTCCCCCATGCCTTAAACACTTGGGAGAATTGGAACATAAACACCAAAACCGCCATCATAATACATATGCTGAAAAAATTTCTGCGAGATATCATCTTTATGCCTCCTGCATACCATACTTCGCAAATGATTCCAACGGTTCCCTAATCCCGATTTCTCTTCATCAACGAAACACTCTGATTAACTCCAGAGTCTCACTGTCAATCACCACGGCCGACTGCTTTAACTCCTCGATAACGTCAAAAAACTTTTCTCTCTGTCCGCTGTTAAAATAAAGTTTCAACTGACAGGTATAAGTAGCAAGCGCACCCGGATACTGAAACTTAGCGCGCTCGCACCATTTTCTGCAATTCTCATAATCCTCGATTTCCAGAAGGCGCAGACTCAAAGCCTCATAATGGCTGCTGGTCATTTTCTGCTTTTCCGCTGCATAAAAGATTTCACCAATCTCGTCCATGACCGCCACATAGGTACGCTGCTCCATATCCGTAAATACCTTCTGCTCCAGCACCTGATTCATATAATCCAGCAGGCTGTCTGCATAATATATCTGATTTTCATCGGCCTCCAGAATCAACTGCTTCTGTTTCTCCACATGGACACGGAAATCATTTAAGGCATCCTGCAGTACCGATGCTGCATAATGCGCCGTCTCTGTGTCCTCGCTGTTCAATGCCCCGGAGATGGATGCCAAGGACTTATGGATATCGCCCCTCACCACATTCATCATCAGGGTCCGCAGACCGCTTTTATCCGTAATCTCAATGGCTTCCTCCAAAGGCACAATATTGCGTTCCCGATCTTCCTCCGCATGGACAAAGGTTCTGGCGCGCTCTTTGCTGAATACCACATCTTCCAGACTCACCGGCTCCGAGAAAAAGAGGAGGAACATGACATGTGCCAGCAAAAAGAAACAGGGAGCCGCAACCGGGCATAGCAGCATAATCACAAAACGAATGATATAGCTTCTTTCATCATTATAATCACTATCATCACTATCTTTTTTTCGGAAGAAATTCCAATGGAAACGATTCCATAAAAGATAGATAACTGCCACCAGCGTATTCAACACCAGCAGTATTATAAAACCAATCATCTGTGATGTCATTTTTGACCATCCTCCACGATGTCACATTCATAGCCTAGTTCTTTAAAACGATCCGCCACTATGACGGTGTCCGCCTCATCGGTATTGGCCAGCAGCAGATACATCTTTCCATCGGGCAAAATGCCGACATAATCTGTCTGACGCAGCTTTTCATGAAAGATCTTTCCTGCCTCTTCATAATTTTCCGGCTCCACCTTCATCCTAAGAAGCGCACATTCTGTCAGACCTTTCCGCTCTGCCTTTAAGTATGCATTGACCAAAGCATCAAAGGCCTCCGGCTCCAATATCTGAGTTCCCTCTCTGTATCTTTCGTTTGTAAGTGCCTCTATATATTTGTTGGCCCGTAACACCGCATTCTGAATCAGGGAGCTGATAACCACCAGCTGGTTTGCCTGCCCCAGAGTCATACTCTCCCAGGGGATACCCCAGACCATGACAATCATCCGCATCTCATCCCCCTCAAAGATAGCATTTGCCATAAGGGGATATCTCTCATCCATCCGGCGGTTGATAAACACTCTGCGTTCCATCAAAGTCTCATACATCTCCCCCATATTCACATAACGGATGGAGTTTCCCAACATCCTCGCTTTGCGGGAGGTAGAAGAGAATAATCTGGCGTANGAAGCATTGGAAATGGTGTAANTTGCNACATCCTTANTCCTTATCAGCTTGCNAAGCACCTCTGCCGCATAAAAAAGTNCTTCCTCCGGACTGTATNTGTCCAAAGCCGAAGTAATACTGNATATTTTNCNCACACTGTNATTCTNGNTTACAATCTGGGNTTCCAGCGCATCCTTCACACGCACGTTACTGNTGNTAATATCCTGTATATCGCTTAGCTGCAGGGAAATAAATTCTTTTTCCTCCCTGCTCTCCCGCCTAAGCTTGGTAATCTGATCCCTCATATATCCCACGGTCAGTCCCAAGATAAACAGTTGGGCAATCCACACATAGGTATTGGCATCCAGAAAGACCTCAAATCCCGTCCTGTCATACATCTGTCGGAAGCTGTAGCCCGCTATGGCTAACAGCGCCGAAAAAGTAGCCTGCTGCTGTCCATAAATAATGGCAAACAACAGCACATACAAAAGATAAAAGTCCAGATTTGCAAAATACTCACTGCCAACGGCACGATTATTCAGCATAAAAAAGGGAATGAATGCAATCATGTTTTCCACAAAAGGAACCAATGCGCCTATCAGCCACCCCGCCTTTTTTAAAATACGGTCTTTTAAAGGCTCTCTCTTTTCTTCTTCATGCAGGAAAACATACTTGTTTGCCTTCATCTGTGCGGCAATCTTTTGGACAATACTTGGCATATCACAGAAAAACGGATTGCCGAACTCGCTGTCAAAAAGCCTGTTGGACAATACTCTTCTGCCGCCCCCATGGTTCTCATGGAATACCCATGTGTTCTCTCCCATGGCATCTTTTACAATATCCGCAAAGTCTATCTCTGTAATCGGCGCTGATGCAGAGATATGATACAAGGGATGNNTGTNTTACNCNGNNGACNGCAATCCGATATATAAATTCTATGGCATCCGCTTCATACAGTAGGGAAAATGTACTGTCATCATCCACTGTCAGGGTATTTTTCTCCAAAATCTCCAGACACATTCTGGAACAGATATCCGCCACATCCTCCCTGACCTGCNGAATGCTGTAAAGATGATCAAGCCTCAAGGTGACAATGTCAAGCCCCCGGTTTTTACGGTAGCTTTCACACATTTCCTCCCCCTGTGCCAGAGTCATCCCCTTGACTGTGACAGGATTCACAGGTTCCGACTCGGAAATATCCTGCTCATAGCTGCCACTGTACACATCATCTGAAGACAAGTAAACAAATCTGCCCTCACAACGCATGGCATAACCCATAAGAAGATTCATCAGGCTTGCGGAATATTTCACTGACTCCGCCTCCTCATTATACCACGAAAAGTTGGTGTCATAGGCACCCATATAAACCGTCAATTCAGGATTTATGCTCTCAAAAATCTCATTCAGGCTGGTGCTGTCATATGTAAAATTATATTTTTCAAACACCTTCTGATAGGCGCGCTTCTCATATCTGCTGCCCGTCAGCAGATAAACCCGGTGCCCCTCTTTATTAAATTTAATAATTAAGTTATTAATTAAACTTCCAGAACCGCCAATCAACAGTACATTCATACTTCAATCCCCTGTNCCTGCAGCTGCTNTCCAAATTTTATGATNTCCTGCAATGCNGCNTCTTTTTCCACCTGATACTTACTGCTTACGGTATCAGCCATCTGCTCCTTTTCCATGCCCTGTTTCATTAATTGAAAGATAAAAGCGCCCATCTCGTTTAAAGGTAACGGACTGTGATAAATCAATCCATCCTGTTCCATATCAAGCAGCCAATATAACCCTGCTGCCTGCTTAAGCATATACCGTTCCAAGCCGTCTCCACGGGATTGCACGCTTTTTTGGTTTTCCATTCTTGTTACCTCTTCATGGTATGATTACTTAATAAGTCCATTATAACATATATCTTTTACAAAAGAAATATTATGATACAATTAAAAATAAGTCACAATATCTGCCAGCCGGCGTTTCGGCACCACATAATCCCCATTGTCATCCAGATAATATTGAAACTCTTCGCCTTGGTTCAAGGGCACCACAGCGCTTTTGTGGGAGGGATACCCAAATGCTACCACGGTATGAAGTTTCTGATTTTCCGTAAGACCAAAAAGCTCAGAGAGCTTCTGCTTATTGCAGGCACCGATAATACAGCTTCCTACTCCATGATTCCATGCTACCAAAGTCATATTGCTGATAGCAAGACCTGCATCCGTATCACATTCCCTGTTGATATCCAGATTCTCTACCACAGCTATGAAAAGCACCGGGCGTTCCCCCTCCTTAGGCTGACCAAGCTCCGGCGGAAGGGCCGCTGCCCATCTGGTATATTCAAACACCTGCGCCACTTTGTTTTTGCCCTCCACAATAATATAGGAAAGGGGTTGTCTGTTGGCGGCGCTGGAAGCAAATCTTGCCGCCATCAGCATCTCGTCCACGATGCTCTGATCAATTTCTTTCTGCTCAAAGCGCCTGTAAGTACGGCGGGTCTTTAAAAGTTCCATAAGATTGTCCATCTGTAGTCCTCCTTTTATGTGAAACAAAGCAGATGTCCGGAAAACCTACCTTTTCCGGGCATCTGCATAAGTCGTACTGTTTTATGTGTAATAGAGCTCAATTACTGCTGTGCCACATCCTTCATGGAGAAGTTGATTCTGCCCATCTTGTCCTTGCCCATGCAGACTACGGTCACTACATCGCCCAAGGTAAGCACATCCTCCACTCGGTTGATTCTTTCCTTGGCAATCTTGGAAATGTGAACCATGCCCTCCTTGCCGGGAGCAAACTCCACAAATGCGCCAAACTCCTTAATACTTACCACCTTGCCTTTGAAAATCTGTCCTGTCTCAAACTCTGTGGTGATAATCTTAACCATCTCCACTGCCTTGTCCATCATTTCCTTATCGGTGCCGCAGATAGATACCTGACCGTCATCCGTAATGTCTATCTTAACACCTGTGCGGGCAATGATTTCGTTGATGGTTTTACCTCTTTGTCCTACCACATCGCCAATCTTCTCCGGGTCAATCTGAATGGAGATAATCTTAGGCGCATATTCATTCACCTCAGGTCTGGGTGCTGCGATAGCAGGCTTCATGCAATTGTCCATAATGAACAGTCTTGCCTCGCGGCATCTTGCAATCGCTCCCTCCACAATGGGTCTGGTCAGACCGTGAATCTTAATATCCATCTGGATAGCCGTGATGCCGTCAGTGGTGCCTGTCACCTTGAAATCCATGTCTCCAAAGAAATCTTCCAATCCCTGAATATCCGTAAGCAATACAAAATCATCATCCGTATCTCCGGTCACAAGACCACAGGAGATTCCTGCCACCATCTTTTTAATGGGAACGCCTGCTGCCATCAGGGACATACAGGAAGCGCAGGTGGATGCCATAGAGGTAGAGCCGTTGGACTCAAAGGTCTCGGATACCGTACGGATTGCATAGGGGAACTCTTCCTCGCTGGGAAGCATGGGAAGAAGGGCTCTCTCCGCCAATGCCCCGTGGCCAATCTCACGTCTTCCGGGTCCGCGGGAAGGCTTTGTCTCTCCTACGGAATAGGAAGGGAAATTATAATGATGCATATATCTCTTGCTCACTTCATTTTCGTCTAGACCGTCAATCCTCTGCTGCTCAGACAACGGAGCAAGGGTACACACGTTGCAAATCTGGGTCTGACCACGGGTAAACATGGCAGAACCATGCACGCGGGGGATAATATCCACTTCTGCTGCCAGAGGACGAATCTGGGTAATCTCACGTCCGTCAGGTCTCTTGTGGTCTTTCAAAATCATCTTGCGGACAGTCTTTTTCTCATACTGATATACAGCCTCTCCCAAGATGGCAAGCCACTCCTCGTTCTCGGCAAAAGCCTCCTCCAGCTTTTCTGTAATCACACGGATATTTTCCTCGCGAACCTGCTTTTCATCAGTAAATACCGCTTTCTCCATCTCCTCGGGAGTTACGATTTTCTTGATTTCTTCAAACATCTCTGCAGGGATTGCACAACTTTCATATGCATGTTTCTTTTTACCATTCTCTGCAACAATCTTGTCGATAAAAGCAATGATGGTCTGATTGATTTCATGGGCTTTATAAATAGCCTCAATCATCTTTGCCTCAGGAACCTCGTTTGCGCCTGCCTCAATCATAATANCCTTTTCTCTGGTAGATGCAACAGTCAGATTCAAATCTCCTTTCTTCCACTGCTCCTGGGAAGGATTCACAATCAGTTCCCCATCTATAAGTCCCATCTGGGTCATGGCACAGGGACCATCAAAGGGGATGTCCGAGATACAAGTTGCAATGGCAGCGCCAATCATAGCCACCAATTCGGGACGGCACTCAGGGTCAACGCTCATTACCAGATTGTTCAGAGTAACATCATTGCGGTAATCCTTGGGAAACAAAGGTCTCATAGGTCTGTCGATAACACGGCTGGTAAGAATCGCATTTTCGCTGGCCTTTCCCTCTCTCTTGTTAAAGCCTCCGGGAATCTTGCCCACAGCGNACATNTTCTCTTCATACTCAACGCTNAAGGGAAAGAAANCAATGCCCTCTCTGGNCTTCTCGNATGCNGTTGCNGNACACAATACCGTAGTATCACCATANTGCATAAAAGCACANCNGTTTGCCTGCTTTCCCACGCGGTTAATATCAACCTTCAGGGTACGTCCGGCAAGTTCCAATTCATAACTCTGGTACATATTGTCCTCCATTCCACCGCTTTCTGCGGTAATCTGTATTGTATGGCGCATCCTCCTAAATGCCGGAAGATGCCTTCAGGAACAGAGGCTCCGAAACTACTGAAAAAAACGGGAAATTTCCTGCTCTTTTCAGCGGTCTCGGGTAGACCGTCTGTTCCATAACTGCCGTGTAACATAAGAATCAAAATTTGACAAAAAGCGGAGTGTAAAAATAATCTCACACTCCGCCCCGCCTTATTTTCTTAAACCAAGTCTTGCAATCAAAGCACGATATCTTTCGATATCCTTCTTTTTCAGATAATCCAGAAGGCCACGTCTCTGACCTACCATCTTTAACATACCGCGGCGTGAATGATGATCCTTGGGGTTCTCCTTCAAATGCTCGGTAAGCTCCTGGATTCTTGCAGTCAGAACTGCCNNCTGTNCCTCANGTGAACCGNTATCTCNGGGAGTTNTGNNATACTCGTTCATAATTGCTGTTTTCTTTTCTTTAGAAATCATGTTTCTTTCCTCCTATTCTGATAACCGCCTGACACCAAGACCGGGTCGGAGTGTCCCAAATCTGAGCATCGGCTGACTCATACCCAAATATCATAACACAGTTTGAGAGTGTTGTAAACACTTAATTTTTTACCCCGGTGGGGTTATGTTTTGTCAATAGTTTTGCGACAAGTTTTTTAAAAAAATTTTCTATGCCAATTTCCTTATTTCTTCCTCGAATAACTCCGCTGATGTCTTATATTCAAAAATTCCCCTTGGGTAATTGTTAATCCATTCTTCTATATATGCTATCTCTGCGTCTGTGGTATCGTCAAAATCTATCCCTTTAGGTATGTGCCTACGGATAAGGCGGTTATTATTTTCATTCGTTCCACGTTCCCAACTGCTATATGGGTGGCAGTAGAAAACAAAGGTACGCTTACCTTCTTTAAGTGCCGACTTTTCCAACCCCTCATAATCCGCAAACTCCACTCCGTTATCTACCGTTATGCTACGGAATATCTTATAGAACATATCGCCATACTTACGCTCCAACCGGTCCAACGCTTCTACTACGGATGCTGCCCCTTGGTCTTTCATCTTAATAATAATCTCGTCTCGGGTCTTTCTTTCGGTCAAAACAAGCATACAGGACTTAGTAACCCCTCGTTTTCCTTTTACGGTATCCATTTCCCAATGTCCAAATATCTCCCGGTCTTTGACTTCCTCGGGCCTGTTCTCTATACTTTCGCCTGCACTTGCCCTCTTTTGCACCTGTACTTTTTTATTGTGTTTTTTCTTTTTCCCTTTAATTGGTAGGTTTTTGTTCGTGAGTTTAAGGAAAATGCCACTATCTATATACCTATAAAGTGTTCTAACGCTTATTGTGGTTTTAAAATTTTTCCCCGACCGCTCAACATCCGCCAATGCTGCTTCCGGGCTAAACCTATCATTTACTATTTTATCCTCTATGTACTCCGCCAATTCCCTATCGTTTCCTATCTTTAATGCCCTACCTTTTCCCTCTTGGGCGTAATCGTGTGCTTTCTGTCCTAAATCGCTGCTATATCTTTCTTCCTCTGTATAATCAGAGTTGCGGTGCATATACTTACCTTTATTATATTCCCTGTATATTGTGCTTCTATGAAAATGTAGTTGCCCTGCTACATCTTCCTTTGAGTGTCCGGCGTTTAGCAACGCTTCCATTTTTATACGGTCGTTTCTTGTCATGTGCTTACCCATTTGTCT